>MDSZ01027946.1_pt1 | contig 11565 bp, 6 predicted proteins | sample 811201 | NCBI WGS metagenome assembly MDSZ01 (sample SAMN05326647, study PRJNA326480) | marine metagenome | isolation source: seawater | place: Indian Ocean: North | collected 2010 | reverse complement strand
AGGGGTTATTTTGGAAAATCCACCTCAGAAATAAATATATTAGAAGCTGCAACCATTTGTGGATTAATAAAAAACCCCTCAAGACTATCACCCAAAAATAATATTGATCAGTCTACAAAAGCTAGAAACCATGTTTTAAATAGAATGCATGCAGAGGAGATGATCACAGAGAAAGAACTTTTAGAATTCAAAAAAATTCCAATTGAACTTGTAAAATCCACAGCTGATCAAAATTCTTACGTGCAGGAAATGGTAAGGTTACAAGCACTGAACATAGTGGGGCTTGAAAAAGCAGGCAGAGGTGGAATGAAAATTCACACAACTATTGATAATGAAACACAGAAAGCTTCAATTCAAAGCCTTCTCAGAAACTTAACAAAGGCTGAATCCCATAAAGATTTTAAGCATTTATCATATTCAAAATACCAAGAGAGGGCGAGTATTCCAAATTCACTAAGTCTACCATCGGGTCAAAATAGTGGCCCAGACTATTTACAGGGAGCACTTATAATGATTGAGAACCGCACCGGTGCAATCGTTGCTTTAGTTGGCGGTAGAAACTTCAAACACAGTCAATTCAATAGAGCAATACAGTCAAAAAGACCAAGCGGAACAGCATTCAAACCATTTGTCTATGCAACAGCTTTTGAAACTGGGGAATTTTTCCCGGGAAGCATTCTGAATGACGCTCCTATAGATAATAGATCAGTTGCTATAGGCGGTAATACAGGAATTCTTGGAGAATGGGGAAGCGAGTCGGAGACCGTTTCCTATCAGGGTAACATCACAGTAAGAGAAGCTCTACGTAATTCCAAGAATGCAGCGACCGTCAGACTAGGTAAAAAAATAGGACGACAAAAGGTAATGGATCTGGTTAGAAGAGCCGGCATTAATTCATCAATTGATGATTATGATAAATCTTTCCTTGGTAGTAGCTCTACGAGTCTTGAGGAGCTTTGTAGAGCCTTTAGTATTTTTCCAAATAAAGGTCAAAATCTTGAATCAGTTTATCTTATTTCCTCAATTGAAAACTCATCTGGTGATTCAATTTACAAAGAAACCAAACCCAAGAGAAACAAAGCACTTAGCACCGCTGCAGCCTATCAAGTTCATAGCTGTTTAAAAGATTCACTATCCAAAGGAACTGGAAAAATGGCATTTGAAAAATATGGCCTAAGGGATAAATCAGCGGCAGGGAAAACCGGCACAGCCTATAATTTTACCGATCAATGGTTCATTGGTTACAATAGCTCAGTTACTTGTGGAGTTTGGGCTGGATTCGATAAGCCAAAAATGATTTACCGCGGAGCCTTTAGTAAAGATACCGTATTGCCCGTTTGGGTTGATGCTATCAATACATCATTAAATACTTTTCCTCCAGAACCCATTACAATGCCTAACAGTGTGACTACGATAGAAATATGCCTAAAGTCAGGTCTAAGAGCGACAGATTCATGCTACGAGGAAACCGCAGGCAAAGAGGAAGGAACCAGAAAAATAGAAAGAGTTACATATAAAGAAATCGTCGATAAAAAGATGGGCTTTAACGAATATTGCTCTTTCCATTCTAATGGACTTAATAGTGTTCGACATCCAATCATTGGAGCGCTTCAAAACAACGCTTCTGTACAATCTGTTAATATTTCCACTGAAGCTGTTCTGCTAGGATCACCTACAGTCTTAGGAGAAACAGATCCATACTCATCTTTAGAACCAATATTGAGAGCTAAAGCAGTAAATGATGAGGAAAAACCTTTAAAGGCAACTGCAGTAACACCCAATATAATGAATAATAACAAAAGCTCTATTTTCATTAGCCCACCTGAAAAGATTCAAATCCCAGATATTGATTGATTTTTAATCGATATTTATACAAACAAGTCGTATCTTAGGTTCTTAAAACTCCACATTATGAACCAATCTGCTCAGGGAGACATAAATTGTCCTCACTGCGAATGTTCTATTCGCATAGAAGGCACTTTAAAGAAAAATACAATTCGCTGTTCAAATTGTAAAAAAATTATTGATGATGTTGAGTCTCGGCTAATTCCTCTTGCATCAACAATCGACTTATTGCCTAGCAAGAGACCAGATTCCCAAAATGTAAATATCGAAACTTTAATACAGGAAAATACAAATCAGGCTCATATACCAACAGAGGAAAAAGCTCAAAATAATGTAAATGATAAAGAATCATCAAACAGTGAAGATTTTGCAAATTTCAAAAGCACTGAAGAACTTGAATTCGATCAGGAGTTTGTCAAAAAACAAGAAGCACTTGCCCAAGAATTTGCTGTTGCCCAAAGTGATATACTCAATTGGGAAGAGGAAAACGATGGGGATGGTACGAGTTTAAATTCCAAGAAAAAATTCATAAGATTCATATTTCTTGCTATTTCACTCATAGTAATCAGCCTTGTCATCTATATTAGTTTTAAAGGCATTAATAAAAACAATGCAGCTACAAAAGGGATACAATTGTTCTTTGAATCAAAAAATACAGAACAGGATGATTCTCAGGAAACTAAATTTAAATCCTTTGGTGATTTACAACAAACGATGGGGGCTCAAAAACTTCACAAATCGGTTTCTGAAGCATTAGAAAAGTTTCTGAACTCTGAGGATCTTGAAACGAAGATTAACTTATCAAGATCTTCAAACCGAGTTAGCGAATTAATGAGGAATCATTACAAAAATAACAGTGACGGTCCAATTGCATATAGACGAATTAGCTTAGCTGGCGAGGAAGGGACTGGAATTATCGATGGCTTTTATATAATAAAAGTGAGTTTCCCGGACTTTAGTATTTTACCAGTCGTACTTGCACTGGAAGAAAATAAGATAGTGGTGGATTGGGAATCTTTTGTTGGATATTCAGAAATGACACTTAAAGAATTTATATCAAATAAACCAGAAGAACCTAAATTATTTAGGCTGCACGCAAATTCAGATGACTATTTCAACTTTCAATTTAGTGAAGAAGAATATCGTTGTCTTTACCTGAGGAACCCAGAAGATACAGAATCGGTTTACGGATACATCAAGAGAGGTAGCGTTGCAGATGGACAGCTATCAAGAATTGCCGAATCAGGACAAAGTATTCGATTTTTAACATTAAAACTTCACTACCCAAAGAAAATAGGTGGTAATAACCAAACAATCATTGATGAGATTGTGACGTCAGGATGGTTAATCAGAGAATAGTATCATCGGCATTATGTGATTTCTTTAAGTGAAAGTTGTATTTCTTTTTAGATTATATTAAAAATTTACCTTAATGCACGAAACTGAAGAATCCAGGCCCTCGGATAATTCTTGGCTGATAACTACCTGCCCAAGTTGTTCAAAACAAATCAAGGCTAAGAGAGAAATTCTACAATCAACTTCTTCCATTGCTTGTCCTTACTGCCAGCATTCTTTAAATGTTGAAAATGAATCAAAATATAATTCTGATAATTTTCAATATGCAAAGGCTCAAAAATTGACAGAGACACCCGAAAAAGGGATACGTAAAAGAAAGAATTCCAAAAAGAAACAAATTATAGCATGGGACCTAGATGAAGATGATCAAAGTGAAGACCCCAATGAAATTGTTACAGTTCAGGACTCTTCAGGTAAAGAGGTTAGAAAGATAAGAAGGAGGTCAAAAAAAGGAAACTCTCAATCAAAGGCTTACAAAACCTTGACTAGCGGCTCATTATTACTGCTAACGGGCAGCGGAATCATTCTGCTAGGTGCAATTATATATAAAGGCTTTAAAACAATAAATCGCGACCTGACAGTATCCGATAATATTAATGATCCTATTTTTAAACCCATTGTTAAAGACATCTCAATCAGTCTGACAAATGAAGAGAGAGATCAATGCATGGATATTATCAATTCCTTCTTAGATGGTTCTAAGAATATTAAATTAGAGGATTTGATAGTTCATCCAGAATTAACAATTCCTAGAATCAAGGAAGGTATTTATGGTCCAGGCGATGAAGAGTACGAAGGAATCATTGCATCCACTAAAATACAAAAAAGTTCTAAATTCATCATCCTTTTAAATCTAAAAGTTTCAAACGAGATAAGAAGCAGAACCTTTGCCTTCGAACAAACCAATGAATCAATTAAAATGAATTGGGAGGTGTCTTTTGGACATCAATTAATGCAGGTTTCAGAATTTATGGAAAGAAAGCCTAATGAAGCTCAAACATTTAGAGTTTCTTTAGTACTCGGTGATTACTACTCTCATTACTATAACAACGATTCAATATGGCAATGTTTAGAGGTCTCCTATCCAAATGACGAACAATCTAAAACATTTGCTTACGTAAAACGCGATACACTACTTGGTAACAGGATTATGGGCCAGCTAAAGCCAACTGAATCAACATTGACCACTAGAGCTCCTCAAAATAAAACAATGTCAGTTATTGCTCAACTACGATTCAATGAGCAGAATGATCAATCTAACCAAGTTGAGCTTTTGGACATTATTGAGGATCATTGGTACTAACAACTCTTCTAAAATTTAGTATCAAATTAATTAAAAAAAAGAGCTTCCGGTTTCCCGGAAGCTCTGAAACAAAAACTACTAACTATTTTTAGGGGTTTTGCGTGTGGGTTATTTAGTTGGAGGGATAAACCCTCAAATGGTTATCTGCGTCTGCGAAGAGCGAGGAATCCAGCTGCGAAAAGCGCGAGAACTGAAACACCTGGCTCAGGAATAACGACGCCTACTGGCACAGCTTGGAAAGCTCCAGCAACACCTGCGTTGACTGCGGTTCCACCTGCAGCACCGAGTGCTGGAGTACCACTGTTAACGTCTACGCTTGCTGCGAAGAGTGGGGCGTCTGCCTCGAAAGTTGCGCCTGTATCAATAACGAAGAGGTGTGAAGAATCTGCGATTCCAGATCCATCTCCACCGACGAGCCAAATTGGCTTACCACTGAATGCTGCACTTCCACCATCTCCAGAAGCAACACCTGAGAAGAAACCGTTAAGGTTGAATGCTGCTGCACCACCGAAATCAGTGGCATCACCAAACTGAGTGAAGTTAGCTGCTAATGCAGTCTGAGCTGCGCCTGGATCAGAAAAGTCAACTCCGCTTCCTGTTCCAACAGCAACGAAACCTCCAGAAATAGGAGTACCGCTAGCTTGGATTTCCCAAGTAGAAGCAAAGTTACTGAAGTTAACTGTTCCTGCAGCTGCAATACCTGCAAGAAGAGCAGAAGCAATAGTGGCTGTAAAAAATGTTTTCATAGTTAGTTTTAGTAGGTTTTTGTTTTGTGTTTTTATACAAATAATAAATTAATATTTATATACATTATTTATAACAGTCAGAGCGCTACAAGTCGAGTACTTTTAGTCTATTTTTTTCATTTTCAGAAAATTATTGTAACTCACTTAAGATTAATTAGTTAAGATAAGAAAAAGCCAATTATTGTCTTAATTGTAACATCATTGCCAAGGTTTTATGATAATTGCCAAAAAAATCCCAAATTATTGAACTTAATCCATTTTTTTCAGCTCTTAAATCAAAAGTACAATTTAACCACTAAATCCAACTAAAAATGTATATTTGATCATTTTTGATGGATAAACATGAATCAAATCAACAATATGAAAATAGACTAATTCAAGCTAAACAATCTTGTAAAAGTCCCTCCACTCCTTACGCGGGGGTATTGAAAGCCGTTGATTAGCTGTTTCGTTGTTCGTGATCTGTTTAGTTATGGGATCAAACTCGATATCCATATCATAATATTGAGCAATACAACCAAGAGTTAAAACCTGCGTTAGTACACCACCAACACTGAAAGGAGACCATGTTTTGCCGTTCCCAAGACATGCTTGCACAAAAGATTCTAGATGATTTTGTCTGATATTTTCAGTTTTTAGATCAAGTTCTTTTGACTTTTTATATGGAAATATTCTGGAGCTACTGCCATGAGAATTTCGCTGTATCATGTAGTCTTCCCCTTGGACTTGAAAAAGTGAACCAGCACCTCCAAGCCTGGGCGCTCTATTAGGATCATCCCAGTATTTTTTGGGAACCTGGGCCTGACAATCTGATCCATCTTTCCAGTTTAGCGTCATTGCGGGATGCTTTCCTCTGGCAGGGAACTTAAATTGCATGTGGGAATTTAGTGGAAATATAACTTTATTGTGGTCATCCATTCGTCGGGCTTTGATTTCGGTGGGCAAACCCAAATCTAGATAGTGATGTATCATATCAATTATGTGACAACCCCAATCCCCGAGCATTCCAGATCCGTAAGGATGAAATCCGCGCCATTCAAAAGTATGATACATACGACTAAATGGATGATATTCAGCAGGTCCAAGCCATAAATTCCAATCCATTCCATTAGGTATTGGTTCTCTCTTAGGCCAGCGATTAATTCGCTTGTCTTTTTGCATGAAGAAACAACTGGGTCCTTTCCATGCATCAACATGGGTCACATTTTTTATAATACCTCTTTTCACCCATTCACGAAATTGATTAGAAGCTGTTCCTGTGTGTCCCTGATTTCCCATTTGAGTCACAACTTTAAACTTTTTTTCAGCTCTCATTAGTAATTCCGCTTCTTGGAAAGAGTGAGTGAGGGGTTTTTCTACATAAACATGCTTACCCATTGACATGGCCAAAATTGTTGCACAAAAATGAGAATGATCTGGCACAACTACGCTAATAGCATCAATGTCTTTACCTGACTTATCCATCATTTCTCGAAAGTCAGAATATTTTCTGACTTTAGGCCAACGCTTGAGATTTTTTTCAACATTTCTGGCGCCATAGTCGACATCCGCGAAAGCAACGGGTTGAGCATTTTCTTGACTGCATAAACCTGGAATTACGCCTCCCGCTCGGCCCCCTACTCCTACACACCCTAAGTTGATTCTCTTGCTTGGAGGTTTAGGATCTCCCTTAGCTCTAAAACCAGTAGCTAAATACGATGGAATAAATGTAATTCCAAAAGATTGAGCCGTTTTCTTTAACGCTGTGCGACGTTTTAACATGATTCCTTTAGTATGTTTTTTCATGAAGTTTAAGAGCTCGAATTGGCTAATCAAAATGAACCCGAAAGTATCTCTTTTAAAATAGAAAAATCGTTCATTTATTCACTACCTTAAACGCAATCCGCCTCACCAGTCTCCTGGTGAGGCGGAACAGCCGCGTCAATAATGACGCACTAAATCAGTTTATTTTAAAGGTCGAGTCCGTTAGGGATAGCAACACTAACTGAACCAGCTTCTGATGCTTGGATAGCATATCCTGAAGCAAGAGTAGCACTTCCTCTGTCCGCGTTACCTTGTCCAACAGCCTTCCAACCTTTAGTCTGTGGAGGGAATCCACCACCGTCGGTGTAGTAGTACTGGTTGTAACCACCATTACCATCAGGGCTCCAGATAAGATCACCTGAACCTGTATTTCCTTTTTTGATGAAGTTCTCTATTCCAGAATCATCAAGAGCAACACCTACTGGAAGAACACGGTTCAAGAAGTTGAATCCGCTTCCGATGCTGAAGGAAGTAGCTTCAGTGCGAACGTGACCAACGAAAACAATGTCGAGGTCTTCTGCTTGACGACGCTGAATAAAGATACCAGCTGTGAATGGAACTGAAGTGCCAGCCTGATCAGCAGCACCTGCTCCGATTGCACGCCATCCTGCAGGACGTGGTGGGAATCCTTTTCCATCATCATAGAAAACTTGAGCGAATCCGTTTGCAGTTGGAATCCAAACAACATCTGCTGTTGTCGCATTACCTGCACCTAAGCCAGCTTCGTTAGCTGCACCAAAAAGAGATCCAATAGTAACATCAGCGCGAACTTCATAAGAGTCGCCTGAGCTAACTGCGAGATCTGTTGTGAGCGAGGTAGCATCAAATCCAGTTACAGCCGCTGCGGCACCAGTCGTGATATTTTGCACTGTGTATGAAACTCCTTCGTCGAGAAGTGCTGTAAAATCTGCATCATTATCTGTAGCTGCGTCCGCATCGAACTCACCAGCTGCAGCGATTGCGTTTCCAACGTTAACACCCATCAATGTGAATGCATTGCCTTTAGCGGTCTCGGTATGATAACCAACAGGCTTTGTTGTTGCTGTCTGAGCGCTTACGACGCCCATGCTTACTAGAATTCCCAAAAGGGTAAGTTTAATTTTCATGGCTGTAGTTTGTGGGTGTTTGTTTTTAAAAGTTAAAATAACTGATTTAATGTAATTTAACGGTTTCATTGCAATCGATCAACACTTTTTCACTCTTTTAAGTACTAAAATAATTCAGTTTTTTATGAGAATATTCGATCGATAAATCTTTAATTTAATACTATAAAAATAGGGGTTTTGTAATTTTTTCTTCTGAGATTTACTCTAATTTCAATTAAATTAGTGAAGAAATCTTAACAGTCTAAACTAATAATTAAGAACCTTTTTTAGATTTTTTGCGGAATAATTTACTAAATATTCCTTTTTTCTTTTGCTGATCGTTTTGGTTAGTTTCTGTTAATGGTTTTGAAGCCTCTTCCTGGGGTAAAGGCGGCTCAACAAAAACTTTGCCTCTATTACCTGAAAGGGGCTTTCTTCCCATTGGAAACAAAGCAGGATCCATTTCAGGTTGCGAACTACCAGCTTTAATAGCGTCTTCTCCTACAATCGTTTCGCGAATTTCTTTAATGTTTTTTTCAACCAGATCATCAGTGGTCTCAATAATATGAGGTTGTAGAAATATCAGAAGCTCCCTTCTGTTCTTTGCTTTTGAAGTAGAACCAACAATATTTTTAATTAATGGTATTTTTGTTAGGAAAGGTAATCCTGTTACAAGCTCATTGTCATCTTCTTGTATAATTCCTCCCAATACAACAATTGCTTTATTTGGCAATCTGACTGTCGTTTCAAATTGTTGAGTAGCAATATCCGGAACCTCATTTCCACCAATCACAGTTGTGCCAGTTATATTTTCGTTTTCCTGTTGAACGGTAAGCGTGACCTCATCCTTTGAGTTGATCAAAGGTAGCACATCAAGTCTAAGGAGAACTTCCTCAAATCCAATACTTGAGGAAACGTTTCCACCTGCATCAAGACTTGAAATGCTTTGTGTTGGCACAGCAACTCTTTCACCTGATGCGATACTGGCAAGCTGATTGTTGGCAGTGAATACAAATGGTCTGGAAATAACTTCAAACTTATTAGTACTTTCAAGGGCCTGTATGTAACCGTTAAAATAGTCACCCACTTGTGCCCATACACCCAAACCATCGGGTGTTGGAAAAGAATCCCCAACTGCAGCTAGGTTCGCTATATCAATCACTCCCACACCACCAGTTGATGCTTTGTAACTGCCAGCAACATTCACTTTTTCCCCATCGACTGTGATCTCTTCGACAGTTCTAAGAAGGTCTTTACCAAACTTAATATCATCGCCAAGAGAGACCTGAGCAATAACAGCGTTAATATAAACTTGTCTTGGACGAATATCAATTTCGTCTAAAAGCTGATCAATTATGCGAAGTTGCTCAGGTGGACCGGAAACAACAATATTATTTAATTGTGAATCACCTATAAGTAGAGTGTTTCCAACAAGAATTGACTCAGGCCCTCCAAGATCAGACGGACTCGAAAGACTACTTCCTCCAAGACCTCCTCTACTGGATGTGCCTGAAAAACCACCAGTGGTTCCCCTAGAAGATAATCCCGAACTTCTACTGCTTGATCCCGTCAAGCCGCTGGAACTAGTTCTAGAAGTTGTTGAAGTGCCTCTTCTGGAGGTGCTGGAGGTTCGTCCAGCTCCAGTTACTCCACCATCTACGAATCTTGACAGCGCATTAGTAGCGACAGGCATAAAATCAACGACTGGTATGTACTTAAGTTCTCGCTTGAGAAAATTATCAACCTGACTAGGGGCATCAAATATTTCAACCAAACTTCTTATATAGGCAATATCCACAGGTCTTGCTATTACAAGGATTGAATTCGTTCTGGTGATTGCCTGTATTTGTATAGTATTGCCATCAGGTGCTGATTGTGGAGAAGATTGATTATTGGTACCGGCACCTGGCGCAGGGGTTCGACCCGTTGGACTAATAACAACATTTGTTCTTGGGCTAGTTGAACTTCCCCCAGTTCTTCCAGATGACTGGGACTGAAGAATCTCATTGAGAGACGCTGCAACCTCTTGTGCATCAGCCCTAACCAATTCAATAGATTCAGGCGTCACACCTGTTCCAGGTACATCAATCTGGTCTTTGAGCTCTACCAAAGTTTTAACCAAAGGAACATTATCAGTAATAACAATGGCGTTAACATTAGCAACTGGAGCAATGCTACTGTAAGGGTTGGGTCTGGAGACAACTTGAAAAACTCTTAATGCATCTTCAGGCGAAATGTAGTCAAATTTCATGACATAGGTAACAATACGATCTCCATCTGGGAGATCATCCGCAGTAAGATAAATTCTAGGATCAAGTTTTATTCCTACTGGGGATTTACCAGCGGCATTAATGAGAACATCGGTCTTTTCATCTTTTTCGATGATTGCAAAACCATTCAACAATAAAGATCCTTTTATGAATTCAATTGCCTCTTCAGGCTCCATGTCAATTTGAGAGTTAATTGTAATGGAGGAACCTGCAACTGAACCATCGACCATCAATCTTTTACCACTGATAGCTTCGTATCTAGGAATGACGAATTCACCTATGGGAACGTTAACCCAGTTGATAAGTTCAGCTTGTAATTTGACCGATGAAAATCCGACTAGGGCTACAGTACTTACAAAGAGCAAGCGGTAAAATTTAGAAATAAAATTATACATTTTGAGGTTGTTTTAAGGGAAGGTATTGAAATTTATTTGTATTAGAAATTACTTTCTTGGTGGTGGTAATGTTACTCTCCTTTTGGAGTCAGTATTACTCGAGCTCTTTTGAGATCTGGCTTTTAGCATTTGTTCACGAATCTTTGCCCTTGCAGCTTCTTGCTGTGCCTTAATTTCAGCAGCCTTTGCATCAGTGACCCCTGGGGGTCGAGAAGGAAGCTTGCCAGTGCTTTTTGTAGAAGCTGGCTTGGGAGCAGGGGCTCCTTTAACAGGTGAACTGAGTCTCTTTGAATCAAAGGTAAGGGGGCCAGAGTGACCACCACCTGTTAAATAGATTGTGGTTTCCGATATAATACCATTACTTTCAACTTTCGTTAACTTAACTCCCTCATCTGTTTCATCACCAACACTCAGCAATCGAAATTCACCTTTCTTGTTAGTAAGACCTACAGTGTACTCATCACCGAACTTGTCAACTGCAGCAAGCCTCCACCCTTCCCAAGGACTAGGTCCAGTTTCTTTTGCTGGTGGAGCAGGTGGTTCGACTATCTTTCTTGAAAATGGAGAATCAGACCACGTTGGAGAATGCCTTTGGTAATCATACGGCGCGGACTCATCTGGTGCCTTGTGATTGGTGATTAAAGAAATGGCAGGCTGGGCTGTTTCAAATGTAGGCACTTCTGGAGCCGGTTCAGTCGCCGGTTCAGTCGCCGGTTCAGTCGCCGGTTCAGTCGCCGGTTCAGTCGCCGGTGCAACTTCTTT
>MDSZ01116536.1_pt1 | contig 11566 bp, 8 predicted proteins | sample 811201 | NCBI WGS metagenome assembly MDSZ01 (sample SAMN05326647, study PRJNA326480) | marine metagenome | isolation source: seawater | place: Indian Ocean: North | collected 2010 | reverse complement strand
GGGCGAACAGGTTCGGGCTGGCGCCCACTGCGAGCAGGTAGGCCACCACCTCGGCCTTGCCCTCCTCGGCGTACTCCCAGAGGTCGCGCTGCACGCGCCCCTGATCCTCCTTGGGGTAGAGGTTGAGATCCAGCCGTCGGAAGATGTCCTCCCTGCACTCGGGGCACCTGTTGTCGTTGCGGAGGTGCCGTTTGATGCACTCCTTGTGAACGAGATGGCCGTTGGCGCAGACGGTCACGTACGGCCGCCCGTAGACGCCGCCCTGCAGGCTTTGAGGGGGGTAGGGCTCGTCGCTCGAGCCCTTGAGCAACGACCCGAAGCAGATGACGCACTCGATCGAGCTGTCGGCGTCGGGGAGCGCGGGCGGCTCCGCGTCGGCCTCGCCGCCCTGGAGCGACGCGCGCTGGAGCTGCAGCGCGAGCTCCGATTCGGCCTTGAGCCGGTCGCGCTCCTCGGCGAGCAGGAGCAGCTGGTGGACGCTCACGTCGGTCGGCGTGGTGGGCGTGCAGGGCGGGCAGACGCGAGCGTCGAGCTTGTGCAGCGGCGGAAGGTTCATCCGGGCACGAGGGACGAGTTGTTTCTCAGTTCTACGCGCGCGCGACGCGCGTTATCACGGCCCTCGCGCCTCTACCGTTGCCCTCACGACCGCGCCGCCCGAGCGACGAGCGTGCCGGCGAGCAGGACCGCGCCGGCGCGGAACAGCTTCCGCGACGTTTCGACAAACCGCCGCAGGTCGCCCTGGGAGATTTTGCGCTTGGCGAGGTCGGCCGGCGGCGGCCGCTCAATGCCGAGCGCGTCGCAGAGCGGGCCCAGGTGCGTGCTGAAGATGCCGTGGCAGACGTAGACGCGATCGAGCTGGCCGCGCGCGTTGCGCACCTTGAGCGGCTGGTTTTGCGTGTCGAGCCACTCCTCGAAGCTCCCGTTGTCGGCGTCGTAGTTGAGCGGGCCGGCGGGCACCTCGGGTACGTTTGTAAAGAGGTGGCGGAGCGGGCCGAAGAGCGAGCGGTCGCAGTGCGAATGAAAGCCGGGGAGCGCGTGCAGGACGACGGAGGCGGTGGCGCCGCGCTCGACGACGACCGTGTCGACGCCGCGCCGGCCGTCGTGGGCGATGAGCTGGTTGAGGATGCGCTGGTCGTCGCGCTCGCCGGTCGCCTCGGCCTGCGCGAGCACCTCGCGGCAGAGGTGCTGGAGGATGCCCGCGCGCCCGAGGAGGACGCCGGCGTTGGTGAGCGGCGGCTGGGTCCCGTAGTACAGCAGCGAGAAGAGCTGCGTCAGCTTCCAGAACAAAAATGTGCAGTGGTCGCGGCGGTGCTCGACGCCGGCAAAGACGGTCGGCGAGGCGTGCTTGCGAAACTCCTCCTCGAGGAGGGCGGCGGGCGCCGTGAAGAGCGTGTCGTAGCCGTCCAGGAGGACGACGGGCTCGTGGGGCGGCAGCGCGCCGAGCGCGTCGCGGAGCAGCTGCCAGCGCCAGACGAAGCCGCCCCAGGGCTGGCCGAGGCCGAGGACGTGGAGGTCGTAGCCAAAGAGCTTGGCGGAGGCGCGGAGCGAGTGGAGGAAGCCCTCGTGGTCGGTGGCGACGGTGAAGGCGTGCATGGCGCTGGCGGCAACGCCTACTCGGTGCGCGCGCCCTCTTCGGGATAGCGCGGCGCCGGCTTGAGCGCCGTTTCCCACCAGACGGACATCCAGAGGCAGCCGTACAGCTGCTGCTCGAGAAACCCGTCGTCCGTGAGGCGCACCCGCGAGCCGTCGGGGAGGCGCGGCGCGGAGGCGCCGTGGAAGACCTGGAGCGCGGGCAGCAACGGCACAATGTCCTTTGCGGGGACGTAGAGCTCGCCGCGGGGGTGCGGCATCGGAGGCAGCCGGGGCGGCAGGTGCAGCTTCTGCAGCATCAGCCGCGGCACCGTGTGCGTCTCTTCGTCCAGCAGGACGTCGCCAAAGTCCTTGTCGAAGCGTTCCACGCGCACCGTGGCCACCGCGGCGTATCCCCGCCACGCGTCGACGTCAACGTCGGCGACAAACTTGCCGACGGTTTGATCGCACATGAAGAGCGCGTGCGTCTCGCGGAAGAGTTGGTTGACGTCGTAGATCAGAAGGTACTCCATGCCGACGTCCGTCTCGACCGTGATGCGGTACCTCGGCCAGAAGACCTGGACCGACTCGACGATGACGTGGACGTGCGGCGTCCTCATGCGGAGCTTTGGCCGGTGGATGCGGTTCTCCTCTTCGTCCCATGCAACATCGATCGCGTTCTTGACCGTCCCTTTCTTCGCATAGGGCGAGACGAGCGCGAGGCCGACGCCGTTTACAAGGCGCGCCTCGAGCCGCTGGAGGGTGGGGTGGTAGCGCGCGGCATTGTCGGCGACGATCCGGAGGCGCTCCGGGTCGAGGACTTCGGGGGAGACGGCCTCGACGCGGCGCAGGCGGCCGCTGAGCATGCCGGGGGACAGGGCGTTGAAGTGTTGGTGGCGCAACAAGCGGAGCGGTACGGCGGCTCGGAGCTAGAAAAGCGAGCACAAAAAAGCGAGCACTTTTTCGGGTACAAGACGTTACGCCACTACGATGCCTTGCGCTTCTTCCCGCGCCCCTTTTTCATGTCGCCGCCGACGTCGTCGGCGAGCCCCAGGTCGGCGTTGCTCAGCCGCGAGGCGGCGGCAGCGCCGATGATGGGCCGCGCGCCGTAGGCAATGTGCGCGAGCACGGAGCGCGTCAGCAGCGTGCGCAGCGCCGGCTGGAGCCAGCTGCGCTGGTGCGCCGCGCAAAACGCCACCTGGCGGAGCGGCGGCGGCAGCGTCGCGTTCGGGCCGCTCGTGTCGTGCGGCGCCTTGTACGTGCGGTGCGTCCCCGCGGTGCGCTCCACGCGTCCGCAGAAGCGGCAGACGCGCGCGGCGGCGGCGGCGGCGTCGTCGTCGGCTTGCTCCTTGGTCTTCGGGTGCTTCGGAAACCCCGTGAGGAGGCGCCCGTCGCACCGGAGGCAGCAAATCTCGCCGCCGGCGCGGTGCTTGGGTTCGACGCGGACGGCGGCGGCGCAGAACGCGCAGAGCGCGTACTTGACGCCGCTGAGGGCGATGCAGCGGCCGACGAGCGGGAGCACGAGCAGCGGGTCGTCGCCGCAGCCCTTGGGCCCGCACCGCTGCTCGAGCGCGCTCTTGGCGTCGCGCTTGGCGCGCGCGCCGACGCCCGACGCGGTCGACCGCTGCTTGCCCGCTGTGAGGAGGATGGCGTCGGCGGCGGCGAGGTCGACGGGGTGCTGCTCGACGGCCGCCGCCACGGAGCTCGCCTCGTAGAGCACGGCGGTGCGCAGCGCCGCGGAGGCGCGCTTGGCGCAGCGGAGGTACTGCGTGCCGTAGTCGTCGCGGCCGGGGATGCAGCCGGTGGTGTTCATGGCAACCGACGCGCCCACGTCGTCAAAGTGCTGGCCCGGCTTGGCGTCGTTCACGATCGGATTGGCGACGCGGCCGCACGAGACGCACGCCTGGAGGTGCGTGCTCTGCGCGGGCAGGTCCCGGAGAAACTCGTCCTTGCGGCGGCCGAGCTCGTCCAGCGGGAGCGTGAGCGCGTCGGGCAGCCGATCGGCCTGGCCGAGCCGTCGCAGGATGGCGAGGATTTGCATGCCGGTGGTGCGGGGGCCGAGCTCGTACAGCGTCACCTTTTCGCTCACCCACGCGGCGCGGGCCCAGCTGAGCGCCATCGCCAGCATCCTCCCAAACTCGTCGTCGGTCGGGCCGAGGCCCGTGCCGCGATCTTCGTCCTCGACGTCGAGGTCCTTCTCCTCGAGCGGAGACTTGCACAACTCGGCGGGCAGGCCCGTGAGCTCCATGACGTCCTCCGCGCCGAGGAGCCCGCTCGACACGTGGCCCACCGCGAGGCGCTGCAGGCGGAGCGCCGTGGGCTCGTCCAGCTCGGCGGCGAGCTCGGTCGCCGCGTTGAGCGCGTGGAGGGCGTCGTGGTACACCGCCTCGAGCCGCGGCACCGGGTGGCCGTGGTGGAACGCGTGGATCCACAGCGGCAAAAAGTGCGCGCGGAAGGCCTGCGCAAACACGGCGCCCGCGGTCTTCACAAAGGGGACGACGGTGGCAACGGGCGCGCTGCCCTTGCCGAGCCAGCCGGCGTCGTACTTTTGTCGCGGCGAGGGCAGCGGCTCGTCAAACGCGCTTGTGAGCGCGTCGCCGAGCTCGGTGCCCGGGTGGTCGAGGAGCGCCGCCATCGCCGCGGCGAAGCACTCGGCGCACGCCTCGACGCCGGGCGCGGGCGCGCAGAGCGGCGGCGCGTTGAGCATGCGCATCGGGTGGCCGCCGAGCGCGAGCGCGCGCGCCGTCGCCGGCATGCACGCCACGGTGGTGACGACGAGGCGGCGCACGGCCTCGCGGGCGGCGGTGGTGGCGCCGGCGACGAGCGCCGGCAGGCGCTCGCCCGAGGTCTGCAGGAAGACGCGCTTTCCGGCGGCGTGGCGCCGCGGCCACGGCGCGCGGAGCGCCGGGTGCACGCACTCGTGGAGGCCCGAGCAGGAGACGGCGAGGGCGCGGCCGACGATGGTGCGCAGGCAGGTGCTCTTGGGGACGGTCTGCTCGAGGAGCGTCTCCCAGCCGCGCGCGCTCGTGTTCATCGCCTTGATCAGCAGGGTGAGGAGCGGGAGCGCCTTGGCGATGCTCTTGTCCTTGAGGACGACGCGTCGCGCGAGCAGGTCCGCAAAGTTGTACTCGGTAAACGAGTTCAGGACGCTGAAGATGCTGGGGGACGGCGGCTCGAGGAGGCCGGCCTGGCAGTCTTCGACAAAGGCGGCGTGCGCCGAGGTCCACGCCGCGACCAGCGCGGCGTCATTGTAGAGCCGCGCCGCCTTGAGCTGGCGCTTGCCGTCGGGCGTCCGCGCCCACGCCTCGCCGCCGAGCTTGGACTTGCCGAGCGGCACCGCCTTGCCGGGCTTGGCCATGGTCCAGCACTCCGCCACGCTCGCCCGGGCGAGCGCCGCCTCGACCGCGGCGCCGAGGGCGAGGCGCACCGCGGCGATCGCCATCCGCGTCTCGGGCCCGACGCCAAAGGCCGACCAGTCGCAGAGCGCGGGCACGTCGTCGAAGAGCCGCGCCTCCAGCGCCGGGTCGGGACGCCACTGCGACGCCACGTGCGACGCGCCCTCGGCGTCGAGCGCGGCGGCGAGCGCGGCGCGGTGCCGCCGCTCGGCCGCCCGGCACGCCGTCACCGCCGTGTACAGCACGCTGCTCTCGACGCGGCCGCGGGTCACCTCGAACGTGAGCTGGTCAAAGTCCCGCGCCCAGAAGGCAAGGTCCACGGCCTGGACGTCGTCGCCGAGCAGCGCCCACCCGCGGCGCAGCGCCTCCGCCAGCCCCGCGTCGTCAAACGACGTGTACCGGTGCCGCAGCGACGAGTACGGGTTCAGCGCAGGGGCCCCTTTTCGGCCGCCGACAGCACCGGGGGCGACGGCGCTGCCGGCGGCTGAAAATGCAGGCCGTAGGGCGAGAGGGTGTCCTGCGCGCCGATGCCGACCTGCTCAATCCGAGGGCCGCCGGCGTCGAGCACGTAGCGGTAGTGCGAGGAGTCAAACCGGACCTGCGGGCGGAAGGCGAGCGCGCCGACCTTGTCCTCGCGCCCGGCGCGCTGCTGCGAGAAGGCCTCGTCGACAAAGAGCGCCGCGTGCGCGGCGTAGCCGTCCTGGCAGTTGAGCGCCGAGGCGTGCGACGGCCCCGCGCCCACGTCGCGCTCGAGCTGCGCGAGGTCGTCGGCGGGCGCCGCGTCGGCCGGCGGGCAGATGGAGTTTTGGAACGCCTGGACGCCGAGGCCCGACGCCTCGATCGCCCGGAAGCTGGGGTCGGCGCGCGCCGCCGTGTAGACAAAGGTCGTAAAGTAGCGGTAGCAGAGGATGCACTTGGAGCGGCGCGGCGGCAGCCCGCGGCCGTCGAGGAAGCGCTTGTGCACGTCGGGCAGCAGGAATTCGGTGCACGTGAACGCCTTGGGCGAGTCGACGCCAAACCGCACCTGCGCCAGAAACTTGGCGAGGCAGCGATCGTCGTTGATGCACGGCCGTTCGCCAATCCGCGTGTTCGCCGGGCGGAGGAAGAGGTCGTCGTGCGTCTTGGTCACGGTGGGGAGGTCGCCCACCTGAACGGCCGCCTTGTGGAAGAGGTTGGCGACGCTGGCCAGCGTCTTGACCGACGACGCCTCCGTCGAGAGCATGGGGTGGAGCTTGAGAAACGTGTTGAGCGCCTTTTCATCCTCGCCGTACGATTCGTCCTCGTTGACGCCCGTCTGCTGCTGGAAGAAGACGCCTGGCGGCGGCGGCCCGTCGGGGGTCGGCGCCTTCGACGCCGGCTTGGAGAGCATCAGTGCGGGGTCGGCGGCGGCGTCGTCGGAGGGGTCCGCGCCCGACGGCCCGGCGTCCGACGCCGCGGGGCCCGTCTTCTGGGCTTTGGCCGCGCCATTCTTGGGCATGGTGGCGGCAGCCTCGGTGTGCGTGTGTGTGAGCGACGGCGACGCTTATAAGCGAGGAGCGAGCGAGTCGAGCTTAGCGTGCGCCGCCGATCGCCCTAAGTACCCAATTCGCGCAAAAGTACCCATATGCAGAGAGCCCACACGGCGGCCATCAGGGTCCAATCGTAGGCCCGCGTCGCGTCGGGGTCGCAGGGGCGCGTCGCTAACCGTCGGCGCGCCATCCCCGCCGGCGGGGTTGCGCCTGCCGCGCCCCGTTGGCATGCTGCAACTAGCGGACAGCGAGACGGCCGCCGTCCTGTTGAACCAAAACCTCTGGGGCTACGGCGAGAAGCGGCTGGGCAAGCTGCCGCCCGAGGTGATCGTCCACCTGTGCAACGCCCTCCTGAGCAAGACGCCCGAGGACCCCAAGGAGCAAATCGCGGCGCTCCTCGAGGCGAAGAAGCGGCTGCCGACGCCGACGGTGGAGCGCGCGCCGTCGCCGCCGCCAGAACCTGACGCACCCGACGCACCCGACGCACCCGACGAGGCCAAGGAGGCCGAGCCGCCGTTTCGCGAGCGCCTCGAGATCCGCCTCGTGTCGCTCAACGCGCTCAAGCTCCGCATCGAGACGCCGGCGCAACGCACCGCGTGGCAAAAGCTCTTCCGAGCCCTCGCCGACGAGGACGCCATCGTGCTGCAGGAGATCCCCGCAGGCAAGGAGCGCTTCCACCGGCGCACGCACTTTGCGCTGGAGGCGCTCAACACGCACACGACGCGCGGCCGCTGGGCGCTGCTCGCGAGCGAGCCGAGCGGCGCGAGCGCGGCCGACCGCTGCACCGAGTGCCACGTCCTGCTCTACCAGACGGGGGCGGTCGAGGTCGTGGAGGCAACGACCCTGCACCTCGTCTCCAACCTCCGCATGTGCCACGCGCCGCTCGTGGCTCACCTCCGATGCGGCGGCCAGGACCTGGTCGTCGTGTCCGTGCACCTGCCGCCGGACACGACCAAGCGCCGGTCGGACAAGGCGGCGCAGCTGAAGCTCCTGCTCAAGCAGTATGCCAGCGACAGCAGCCTGCGTTTCGACTTGCCCTTCACGACCAAGGGCGCCAAGGACGCCAAGCGTGCCTTTGTCACCCACGTTCTGCTCGGCGATTGGAACTCGGAGCCCGCCGAGCTGCAGGCGGCCGGCGCCGGCTTTGAGCCGCTCCTGCGCGGGGCCGTGCCCACCACGACCGGCGGCAAGTCCTACGACAATGTGTTGCTCAACCGCGACGCGCTCTGCGAGTGGAGCACGTCGCTCGAGGTGCTCGAGCTCACGAAGACGGCCAACTTTGCGCGCGGCGTCGACGGCGTGAGCGACCACGCCGTCGTGCGCGCGCGTCTGTCGCGCTCGCGCGGGAGATGACGGTGGTGCGTTGCCCCCAAAAGTGCTCGCTTTTCTAGCTCCGAGCCGCCGTGGTGGTGGTGGTGGTGGTGGTGGTGTTGCTGTTGTGGTGGTGGGCGCACGACCGCACTCCGCCGCGATGGCCTATCCCGTAGCCGCACTCCTGCACGCCTACCACTGCTACCAGCCGGAGTGCGCAAAGGAGTTTGAAGGAACGGGCAACGCGAAGATCAAGTGCGCGGAGGTGAAGGGCGTGTTGCGGCGCCTCCAAGCGCATGCCACATTCTGCCCCATCCGCAAGGCCAACGACCCGAACGTCAGGGCGACGCACTGGCCGACCAAGTGCAGGTGCTGCGCGGTGTGGGACGGTATGTACTGCTCGACGCCGGCCGAACTGAGGCGACGCCTCTTCGCCGCCGCGCGCGTCGGCAACGTCTACGTCGTCCGGTGCGTTTTAGCACGTGCCGCGCACTGGCTGGAGAACCCGCTGCAGCCGTTCGACATTGTAAACAGCTCGATGGTGGTCGCCCCGCCGACCGGCCCGCAGACGGCGCTCTCGTTGGCCGTGGCGTTGGGCCATGAGGACGTCGTCGAGCTGCTGCTCACCGTGGACACCATCGACGTGAATCTTGGCCCCCTTCCACCGCTCCTCGCCGCCGCCGTGAAGGGGCACGCGCGGATCGCGGCCATGTTGCTCGCGGCGGGCGCCGACGTCGAACAGACAGGCGCCGGGCCGGCAACACCGCTCCTTGCGGCCTTGCTGAAAAACCACCTTCTCACCGTCAAGCTCCTCTCCTCCTACGGTGCGGACCGCACGTTTCGCTTCATGGGCCGCGTCAGGACCGCGGAACAGGCTGCGGACACAAGCGGTAATCCGGTCATGTCTCTCTTTCTCCGCGAGAGCCGTGACTGGTCGGCGCTCGCCCACCTCGAGGTGCTCACGCCCGAGCGCGCGCGCGCCCTGATCGCCGGCGGCGCCGCCGTCGACGGCGCCGGCGCCGGCAGCCCGTCGCCGCTCCAGCGTGCCAAGGGGCTGTGCCGCGCCGACTTCTTGAGCGCCGGCGATGCGGCACACATCGTCCTGGAACACGGCGCGCCCTGGTCGCGGACGACGCACGTCTTCTACCCGCCGCCGGTGCGCTTCCTCGGCCGCGAGCTGATGCGCATCGCGTACGCCATCCGCATCGGGAAGGCGGCGCACGAGGTCGACGGCGCGCTGCGCCCGTTTGTGGAGCCCGGCGCCGTCGCCGACGTCTTCGAGGTGTTCGTGATCCCGCGGCTCCTCGTCTCGACGCGGTGGCGCAACGGCGTGCTTGCCCCGCATGCGTGAGCTCAAACCGGCGCGAACCGAGTCTCGGGTAACATGCTCGCTTTTCTAGCTCCGAGCCGCCGCCGCCGCGCGCCACGCAATGCCCGTGCAGTGGTAGGGCCTTTTCGCAGTGGGACGTGGTCGCACTTCGGCCAGGTTCTGCCACAGGATCGCTGTGACCGCGAATAAAGGTCGGTCGACTTTTATTCTCGGTCTCAGTGAGGTACGGTCGGTGGGAGGGTTTGGGGGGGGTCGCAATAGGGCGTTGCGATGGGACAGCGTCCAATCACAACGTTCTACGGCGGAGAGACCATAGGGTGCCAAAATAAGGTCCCAAGGGGACGTTATTTTGGTTACTCACATGGCTTCGAGGGGCGTGTGCATAGGGGAGTTACAATTTGAAATTGAATTTCAACCCGGTATCGCACTCTGCGCCCTCCAACTCGGCCACCTGCATCAGCCCGATGCCGAGCGTCTTGAGCGTTCCTGCCCGCAGACCCGTGTCAAGGAGGGTGTCCGCGCGCACCCCGGCGAGCCCGCGCGCCTCCTCCGCCGCGAGCACCGCCGCCGCCGCCTTGGGCGACCCGGCGCACAGGCCGAGGAGCTGCTCCACGCTGAGCCCGAGCGTGTCAAAGGCCTCGGTGCCGGCGAGCGCAATCGCGTCGTCGACGGTCGCGCAAAACGTGTCGACGAGCGCCGGCGCGCCGTAGAGCGCGCACGCCTCGCGGACAAACGCCGCGTCGTTCAGGTGGAGCGCGTCGACCCCCAGCCGCGCCAGCTTGGCCGGCGTGGTCACGCCGTGGTCGAAGAAGAAGCGAAGGCCGAGCTCGCTCGCGATCAGATTCTCGGCGCGGACGCCGGCTTTGACCATCTCCTCGTACGTAATGGGGCCGGAGGAGGTTGCAATGAGTGTATTTCGGAAGAGAATCTTGCGCTGCCGCTCCCCAATTCTAGAAGAATCGCCGCTTCCGCTTGCGCACGTCGGACGGCGCGACATTTTCGAGGCCCGCGCCCAGCGTGGTGCGCCGCACGCCCGCGTAGTCGCCCGGGTGCCACTCGGGGTCCCTCGCCGCTCGCTTTTGCTCGCGCCGGCACAGCAGCTTTAGCGGGTCGATCTCCATCGCCTCCATGTCGCCCGCCAACGCCGCCATCTCGACAATCAACCCGCACGCGAGCAGCTGCGACAGGAGCGCGTCGGCCCTGGCGAGGGCGTAGACCATCGCGTCGTCCACCGCCTGCCGCAGGTGGCGCGAGCACTCCCGCAGCGCGCAGGCGCACTCCGGCGCCTCCACGAGCAGCCGGGCCGCAATGTGCGAGAGCACGTCGGTCGACAGCGCGGTCAGCGTCGTCCGCGAGCCCGCCTTTCGCCGCGCGCCCGGCGCGCCAATGTCGCGCGCCATCACCGTGTCGCCGGAGTTGGCGCGCGCGGGCGCCACGACGCACCGCAGCAGCGTCGGGGGCGACGCGGGCGGCGACGCGGGCGGCGGCGACCGCGCCCGCGCCGAAAGGCCGGCGGCGTGGTTGCGCACGAGCATCTCCATCAAAAACTCCTCATTGTTCTGCGAGGTCATCATGTCTTTGCACGCCAGGTAGTTGACGCGCAGCGCCAGCGTGCCCACGGGCGCAAGCTCCGTCTTGGGGACGAAGACGTCGGGCAGGTCGCGCACACACGTAAACGTCGGCAGGAATCGGTCGGACGACAGCACCGCGTAGGGGTGCCACGCAAGGTCCGGGGGCGGAAGCTCGCGGACCTTTTCGCACGCTTCGTGACGGATGCTTTGCGTACGCTTGAAGCTCAGCGGGAAGAAGAGCGAGTCGCCGATGGCGATGGTGCGCGACGGAAGCGAGAGCGCGCCCACCTCAATCTCGATGCACCAGATGCACGAAAACCCGTCGGCAAAGAGCGGCTCCGCCTCGCCGTCGTGCATCGGCGGCACGCACGCCATGACGTCTGCGTCGCCGCCCTGCCTGGCCAGCTGCACGACGGCGACGTGGTCCACCTCAATCTTCACAAACGGAATCGCGCGGACCCCGAATTGCAAGACGGCCGCGCGCTCCGCTTCGGTCACGAGGTACGGCTTGCGCGCTCGGAGCGCCACGTTGGCGTCGGGCACCGGGAACAGCGCGCCGTCCTCGACGATGTGGAGGCGCGGCGGCATGGTCGCGTCGGCGTCCGGAGGTGCGCGGGGAGTAACAGCGCCGCAACGGCGGCTCGGAGCTAGGAGTCGGAGCTCGGTTAATGACCGCGCGGCAGCAGAAAGGCGCGCTCGGAGCGACGTCCCAGCTCGGGGTCGGCGAGGCTCGCGCGCTGGCTGCGGCGGAGCGACGACCAGACGCGCCGGAAGACGACGACGACGGTGAAGCACAGGCACGAGACCGCGACCCGCTCGAGCACCCACGCGCCGAGCATGTGCCGTCTTCGCGCGCGCGGCGCGCCGCGCCGCTAGCGGCGC
>MDSZ01076212.1_pt1 | contig 11566 bp, 10 predicted proteins | sample 811201 | NCBI WGS metagenome assembly MDSZ01 (sample SAMN05326647, study PRJNA326480) | marine metagenome | isolation source: seawater | place: Indian Ocean: North | collected 2010 | reverse complement strand
TTTTTAAATAAGATCTAATTCCTTTAAGGGTAATATCCTTAGCTTCATAAGTTTGAATTTTTATTAAATCAGCACCAGACATATGGGCTTTTTTAATTAACTCTAAAAATTTTTTTTTATTCCCATTGTGATTACCTGATATTTCAGCAATAATTAATGGAGGTTTAGTTGTATCAAAATTGACACTTCCATTTATTTTAATTTTCATGTAACAAACCTTATACTCTGATTTAATTTTTAATTATATATAAAATTGCTTTAATGATTGTAAAATATATTTATTCAGCTTGTATTCAAATTGAGACAGAAGATATTAAAATCTTATGTGATCCATGGTTTACAGAAGGGATCTATGATGGAAGTTGGTATCATTTTCCAGAAATAAAAAATCCTTTCAAATTAATTGATAAACCTGATTTGATTTATATTTCTCACATTCATCCGGATCATTATGATCCGAATTTTTTAAAAAAATTGTTTAAAAAATACGGAGAGATAAAAGTAATAATACCAAATTTAAAGAAAAATTTTTTGTATTTTAAATCTTTATCTGATGGAATAAAAACTAATCCAACAGATTATCTTAGAATTAAAAATACTCATATTCATATAGTCCCAAATATGGAAGGCTCTAATTCAGATATTGACTCTGCTTTATTTGTTAAAGACAATAACTCATCAATCCTTAATCTTAATGATTGCGCTTGGAATCGAAAACAAAACTTAGCTTTAAAAAAAATAATTAAGAAATATAATAAAAAAATTGATTTGCTTGCCTTGGGATATACAGGGGCAGGTCCTTACCCTCAAACATATTATGATATCTATAAAGAGAAAAAAAAATTAATTCAAAAATCGAAAGAAAAAAAAAAAGATTTCATAAATCGTTATTTGAATTATTCAAAATATTTTGATTCTAGATACAATCTACCTTTTGCAGGTAAATATTTATTAGGTGGTAAATTAACTAATTTGAATAAATATAGAGGTGTTATTGATCCAATTGAAATTAAAAAAGTTGATAAAAAAGCTATAATATTAGCTGATGAAGGTAAAGGTTATATTAATTTAAAGACAAATAAAATTTCAAAAGAACGAATCAAATCGTATTCACATAAAATGATAAAAAACAGACAACGATTGATAAAAAACAAAGAAATGGTTTATGAAAAAGATATAAAGATAAATCCCAAGGAGATAAATTTTCAAAGAATGATTTACTCATCTTATTTAAATGCCTTAAAAAAGAGCGAGGTAACAAAAGATTATTTTTTTGTTTTTAACATTATTCATAAAAATATAACTTTAGATAAATTTATAATAAATTGTAACAAAAATAAAAATTATTTTAAAAAAATAACAACTAAGATTAATCGGCCTGTTTCTGAATTATTTATTGATTATAGATATTTTTTTGGTTTGTTAACAGGCTTGTATCATTGGAATAATGCAGAGGTTGGTAGTCACATTATGACAAGAAGAAAACCTGATAATTTTGATAGATCAGCTCAACGCTTTCTTAATTTCTTTAATTGTTTATAATGATAAATAAAAAAATAAAAATAAAAACGATCTGAATGACAAAAAAAATAAATAAGCTAAAAGTTATAGATCAAATCGAAAATATAAGAAAAAAAAATAATACGAATTGGATGAATATTTTAAGATTAGCTTTTAAAAAATCACCAAATGAGGCAGCTAAAATTATGTCTCAGATATATCAAGATGATGCTAGGATAGGCGAACTAGTAAAAAAACTCTCTAAGAAGTAATATTTTATAAATTTCCTCTTGATTTGTAATTTCTTTTTTCACTAAGATGCTTATGAATTTTCCATTTTTGAGTTTTAGTATCCCATTCAGTTGGTATATTTTTTGCTCCCTTGTAAACAGAACCATAATGACAGTTTCTACAACCAGGCTCAATTTCTTTTCTTCTACCAGATTTGTGTAAATCTCTAATACTATTCAATTTTTTTGAATGCCAAGCTTCTTTAAGTGAAAAACCTTCAAGATCATAATTTACAGTTTCTCCTTTGTAATTTTTTATAGATTTTTTATCTGATCCTTTAATTTTTCCAATTACTAAACCCTCTTCTTCATTATAGCTACCTGTACAAGGAACAATGACACCGTTCGCAGAAATTGTTAATCTTTGAAAAGGATACTGACACGCATAATCATGATCAATATCATCTTCATCTAATCTATGGTGTCTAAAATCTTTAATTTCGTTAACAGTTATCATATCAACACCTATACTTTCCATAAATTTTTTATATTTTTCTGGATCTTTTTGAATCGCAGGAAAAATAGTATTTGTTCTTATTTGAGGTCTAGTTTTTCCTAATTTATTTCTATAATTTACAAGGTATTTGATAGATTTTGTAACTCTTTCAAAAGCATTGTAATTTGTATTTAATTTGTCTGGTGGTGTTCTGATTTCATTATAATTATCAGAAAGTCCATCGATAGAAAAACTTATCCAGCTAGGTTCAGCTTCGACAATTTTTTCTGCCATTTTTTCATCTATCAATTGACCATGAGTAAGAGATGTTATTTCTAAAATACCTTTTTCTCTTGCGTATTTTAAAACATCTGCAAAATCTATAATATTTCCATTTTCGTCTTTATCTTTATAAAGTGTACTTTCACCTCGCCAGCTGAACATAAGAGAATAAACTCCAATTTCATAAGCTTCATCAATTATTTTTTTTACTATTTTCCACGGCATTTTTCTTTGTGCACCAACAACTGAATTTTGAAATTTATCTGTGATTGTGTAACACATTGTACAAGCCAAATTACAAGTTGATACTAATTCTATTGTTACGGCTAAAGGTACATTGCCATGCTCTAAAACTTTTGCTCTTTTGTACCACTCATTTCTATATGATAGAAATTTTTCTTTCTGACCCTTTTCAGGGAACATTTGATCATAAAATTTATTTTCTTGATCCTCAGTGATATAAAGGAACTGAGTACCATTAACTGATTGCTTTTCTTTACCTAGCCATTTTTCTCTAAGATTTTGCTCTCTAAATCTAAATTTAACCATAAGATTCTACAATTGTTATAAAATAAACCATTATAAAATGATTTAATCTAATTTTTTAACTTATTACCCCTTTAATATAACACTTTTTCTTTTATTTTCTATTCAATTTAAATAATATTATCTATTATTGATAGTTAAAGCTATTTCCTCAATAATTATCATTAATTCTTCTTAACAGAAATTATGACACTTGTACAAAAACTTTTTTTTAAGTTTAATTTTTTTATAATTTTTATTAATCTATCTTCCTTTTTAATATTATTAATATTTAGATAAAAATTTAAAAATTCTCTCAAACCATCTTTTAATCCTACATAAGTTGTTTCATTTTCACAAAATCCTAAATTATTTAATTCTTTATTAATAAATTTCACTGAATATAAATAAAGTGCAAAAACCTTATTTAAAGGTTTTTTTTTGAATATTTTTCTTAAAAAACCCCATGATTTTGGATTCAATTTACAAAAATAAATTGATTTTAAATACATAGACAAATTTAAAATATTTAAATATCTATTCATAATAACTATGGCTTTTCCATCTTCTTTTAATATTCTTTTTAATGATTTGAATACATTTTTATAAAAATATGGATCTTCATCTTCATAAAATCCACCCCCCACAATCACATAATCGTAAGTTTTATCTTGTATTTCTTTTAAATCTGCAAGATTAGAGGTAACTGCGTTTATATTGTGATCTTCTATCAGTCTTTTAACAATTTCATCAGAATAATCTGAACAATCTATTTTTATTCCAAGTTTTTCTTTTAAAAAGAAATGCATCGGTGCAGTTCCACAAGCTAACTCAATTATTTTTTTATTTTTAAAATTTATTTTTGTAAGATCATTAATCAAATAATTACCGTAATCTTTGTAATTTTCTTTTTGGAGTCGTTCGTTGTTTGTCTCAACTATACCATTTTGTATATTATCTAGATTAGTAAATTTTGTTAATTTATTTTTACTTTTTGAATAATGAGCTTGCCACTCTTTAAACCTTCCATTGTAGGCTATGTTTTTTGTGCGAATGATTTTTAAAAAGTTTTTCAACAATTTTTATTTTATTGATTGTTAGATTTGGGTTTGCAAATTCTTTTTAAACTCTTTTTCTCTATATCTGAATTTTACCATATTTTTTAAAAAAATATTAAATTAAGTGAATTTTTTATTTATTTTTAGATAAAAATTCATTTAATTTCCTTAAAATATAATCTATATCCTTTTTCTTTAATTTCAAGTGAAATGGAAGTGTCAAAGCTTCTTTAAAATACTTTTCAGATCCATTTTTTGAAAAACAAAGTTCATTAGCAAATGACCTATGTTTATAAATAGGAATATAATGAATTTGAGTGCCAATTTTATTTTTTTGTAAATACCTCATAAGCTTTTCTTTTTTTGAAATACTCAATTTTTTTAATTTAATAATTAGCAAATGCCAAAAAGGTTTAGAAAAATTAGTCTTATTATTAATTTCGATATTATTTATATTTTTTAATTTCATTTCGTAGTACTTATAAAGTATATTTTTTTTTATTCTAAATTTTTCTAGGTTATTTAGTTGAGATAAACCAAGTGCACAATTTATGTCACTTAATCTAAAATTAAAACCTAGTATGTTGTTTTTATATGGATGAGTTTTGTATTTTGTTTTTTCCATTCCATGGTTTCTAATTTTTTTCATTAAAGTAAATTTTTGTCTTGAATTTGTGGTAACCAAACCTCCTTCACCAGTAGTTATATTTTTTACAGGGTGAAATGAAAATGTGCTTAAATCTGCAAAATTACATGATCCTACAGGCATATGATTATAAAATTTAGCTCCAAAAGCATGACAAGCGTCTTCAATAATATATATTTTTTCTCTTTTTGCTATTTTACTTAAATTTTTACAATCTGGTGTTTGTCCTGCATGAAATTGAGGAATAAATAATTTTGGTTTAATTTTTAATTTTTTGCATTTTTTTAAAACATTATTAAAAATTTCAGGTGTTACCATTCCATTCGTTGGATCTACATCAGTAAATATAATTTTAAGTCCTAGTAATTTAGCAATATTGCTTGAAGATAAAAAATTAATAGAAGGTATTAGAACATATGAATTTTTTTTTATTTTAAGGCTTTTTATTGCCAAATAAAGAGCACTTGTTCCATTATTACATGTTAATGAGTATTTTACATTTAATTTAGAGCTGAGAGCTTTTTCAAATTTAGATACATAATTTCCATTTGTTATAAATTTACCTTTAAGAGCTTTGTTAACTTCTTTTAAATCTTTACTGTCAATTTTGTGGTATCCGTAAAATTGTTTATACATAATATTAATTTATATATTGTTTATTAATATATCCATTCTTTTTAGAATTATTTTTAAATAAATTATATAGCCTATACCATTCAAATTTTTTAAATGCTCCAAATTTAAGAAAAGCAATTTTAATAAATTCATAATCTAAAGGATAATCCAATGTCCATCTTTGTTTATCTATTTTTTTATTTTGATAAAAATTTTTAATTTTAAATTTTTTTGGGTTTTTCATGTAAGGAGTAACATGTTCTAAATCAAATTTAGATCGAGCATTTTTAAAAGTTTTTTTTAAAGCATTCATAGTAAATATTTCACAATCTAAACCAACAGGATAAGTTCTTTTTAAAATATTTGATAAATAATCGTATTTATTTTTTAAAAAATAATTAAGCATTTTATTACACAATTTTGGGTCTAACAACGGACAATCACTTGTAATTCTTATAATGACATCAAAATTAAATTTTTTTGCCGATTTATAATATCTACTTAAAACATTCATCTCACTTCCTTTAAAATACTCAATTTTTTTCTTTTTTAAAAATTTTTCTAATTCTTTATTTTTTTTTGTTTTTGGAATAGCAAAAATAACTTTATTAACTTTTTTAATTTGATTAGCTCTATGATTTACTATCTCAATTATATTTTTTTTTTTAATTTTCTTAAATATTTTTCTTGGAAATCTTTTAGAAGTCAAACGTGCCTGAATAATGCAACCAATATGCATCAAAAAAATAAAAATTCCTTTTTCTCTATGGAATTCATAATTTTGTTATTGATTTTTGCAATTTCATTTACTGTTAAAAATTTATTTGTTCCAGAGGAATATCTATATTGTTTCTTAAGTTTTTTACCAATCTCATTAAAGCTGGTTTTCATAAATTTATTTTTAATTATTTTTTGAGTTACACTTTTATCTTTTCCTGCGATTCTGCCTATAAAAAACTCTAATAATGGTGGTAAGATAAAAAAATTATCAAATTCGATAATTTTACTTGATTCTTCTAAGCTAAACATAATTTCATCAATTTTTTCATTTCCTTGCATACCAATAATATCATATTCTTTATTAAATGTTTTAATCAAATCTTTAATCCTAATAGAGGGAAGCTTAGGAATAAAAATTTCACCACCCTGCATTCTAGAGAAACACCCAAAAATAAATTTTATACATTGGTCTATTGTGATCCAAAATCTAGTCATATTTTCATGTGTTAAAGGTAATTTTTTTTTATTTAAATAAAGTTGATTAAATAACTGTAAAACAGATCCCTCAGATCCTGCAACATTTCCATATCTTGCAACAGAAAATCTTAAATCTCTTTTTCCTATTAAGTTATTTGCATTAACAAATAATTTTTCTGCGAGTGATTTTGTTGAACCATATAAATTAATTGAACTTACAGCTTTGTCACTTGAAATTAAAAGTGCATGAGAGACATTAGTATCAATTGATGCCTTAATTACATTTTCTGTTCCTAGTACATTCGTTTTTATACATTCCATTGGATTATATTCTGCTAGTCGAACGTGTTTATTAGCTGCAGCATGAACTACAAAATCAACTTCTTTCATTGCAAATGAGAGTCTTTCATAATCTCTTACATCACCTAGGAAAAATCGAAGTTTTCTACTATTTAAAAGATTTTTCATTTTAAAATGTTTTTGTTCATCCCTAGAATAAATCATTATCTTTTTAAAGTTTAAGTTTTCTAGGGCAAATCTTATAAAATTTCTTCCCAGTGTCCCTGTGCCTCCAGTTACAAGAATAGTCTTATTTTTAAATATATTTGGTTTATAAGAGATCATAGTTTTAATTTTTAAGGATTTTTATATATAATTTAGATTTAATCAATAAATGAATTTCATATCAAAAATTTTCAATTTAATAAAATTTTTTTCTAGAGCTAAATTATCATTAAAAAGTCCTAAAAAAAAAAAAATTTTAGTTTATGACTCACTAGGTTCAAATGAATTGCTTAGGTATTTGCCAAAAAATGATGTTTTAATTTTAAACGTTCGAGGAGAAGAGATAAATTTATGGGTATTATTATTAAGTATTTTAACGTACAATTTTAATTGGTCATATTCAAAGTATTTAGTTTTTTTTATTAAAAAAATTAGTCCAGATTTTATTATAACTCATATTGATAATAATCCTGAATTTTACAAATTAAAAAAAATTTTTCAGAATACTAAAACAATTTTTATCCAAAATGGCGTAAGAGGATATGAAAATGATATTTTTATAAAGTTATATGAAAATAAAATTGATTTTAAAGAATTTTATGTTGATGAAATGTTTGTATGGAATAAAAAAACAGGAGAAAATTATAAAAAATTTATTAATGGAAATTACGAAGTTATAGGATCCATTAAAAATAATAGAGTCAAAATAAATAAAAATGAAAAAAAATACCAATTATTATTTATATCAGAATACAGGAATAAAAATGTTTTTGGAGTAAATCCCACTTGGGAAGAATATTATGCTACAGAAAAAAAAATTATCCCATATTTATATTCTTTTGCTAAAAAAAATAATATTAGACTTCATATATGCCCTAACACATTTGACTATGATGAGGAAAATTTATTTTATAGTAAACTTATTAAGGGAAAAAATTGGAAATTATTAGAACGTTTAAATAATGATATAAGTTATCAATATTTGGATGAGTCAAATGTCGTTGTTTTCATTACAACAGCGATTGGATATGAAGCAATATCTAGAGGTTGTAAAGTAGCTGCATTTACCACAAGATCAGAAACAACTAATATCAGAAGTCATAAATTTGGTTGGCCTTATTCTTTTAAAAAAAATGCTGATGATTTTTGGATAAATTATTTTGATGAAAAAAAATTTGATGAAATACTTAATAATCTAAATAAGGAGTCACAACAAACATATAACCAACTTATTAAAAGAAAATATGATTTTTTACTTCCATTTGATTCAGGAAATAAAATTTTAAATAAAAAATTAAAGAGTCTAAAAATTTGATTAATTAAAAATTTTTAATTCTATCACTAATTTTTTTTTCTTTATGTTTATCAATTTTACTATTGTACTCAACATTTAGTATTTTCTCATATTTTTCATTTGTACCTAGTAAACAATTTTTACAAATTAAATTATCTAATTTTTTTTCTAAATGTTTTTTTCTTAAATTTCTAATTATTTCATTATTCCAAATTTCTCCTATTGAGTTTTTAGATTCTTTATAATTTGAGTAAACAAGATCTAATTCATAATCAACAGCGCAAGCAGTAATGTATCCTTCGCAAGTCAATATAATTCTATCCCAAAGAAAGCTACAGGGTGAAATTTTATCAAGATTTTTATTTATATTAGCAGGTGAAGATATTTGTTTTATGTCATTATTAAATCTTCCACCTTGCGTACCAGCAGGTATTATCATACTTGCAGTTAGATATTTATCAAAAGTATTTTTAAAAATTTCTATTTCATTTTTAGTTTTGTCTGTATATATAAAAGAACCAAGCATTTCTAAATTTACTTTTTCATTTTCTTTCCACTCCCATATATCTTCAATATTTTTTTTAACTTTTTCAAAATCATCTTTTCCATGTACCAATATATAGTTTTCTTTTGTTGAAGAATTGATAGAGAATTTTATACTGTCCAATCCATTTTTGTATGCAGATTGAACTCTTTTTAAATTTGCTAATGAACCATTGGTTGTTACATAAACTCTTTTAATACCGTTTTTTTTTGCCGTAGAAATAAACCAATCAATATTTTTAGTTAGAAAAGGTTCTCCAGTCGCATATAGACCTACTTCTTCCATCCCAAAATTAACAGAGTCTTTTATAAATCTTTCATAAACCTCTTTATCTAAAGAGTTAATTCCTCTTTTCATTCTTGGACTATTACAGAAAATACATTCATGATTGCAAGCATTAGTAAGTTCAATCAAGCAATTCTTTGGAAATTCAGTTGTTTCCTCAAATTTTTTTGGAAGTTGTTTTGCCCTTTTATGAATTATTGATCTATATTTTTCATTTAGAGGAATATCGAACAGATCTTTATTAAAAGGTTTATTCATATCTAATAAATTATAATATACGTATTTTTAATCAAATATATGTTATTTGAAATAAATAAGGTCCTTAATTACATAAGATTTAGACAAAATTAAAGCATAATTTGTGGTAATTAATAATTGATATAAAAATTGATAAAATAATGAAATTTTTTAAAGACAATATAGTTAATTTGAATTTTTATTTAAATAAAAAATTTAAAAAAAAATTTTTCATAATATTTCTATTAACTCTTTTTGCATCCTTAATTGAATTAATAGGAGTTGCAAGTTTGCCTTTGTTAGTTGGAATTTTTTTTGAAAATTCAATTAGTCCAAATTTAATTGAACTACAATCAATTACAAAAATTGAAAACCCTTTGATGTTTATTTCTGTAATTATACTTTTTATTTTTATTTTTAAAAATCTGTTTCTTGCATATGCATACTTTGTTGAAAATAAGTTTGGAAGAGATTTAAGTGTATTTTTAAAAGATAAACTTCATCAAGGTTATCTTTCTTTACCTTTTAAATATTATTTAAATGATAACCCATCAACATTTACAAGAAATATTCTTGATGACACTCAAAATATATCTTGGTATTTTAATGTACTAATTTTATTTTTAAGAGAAATTATAACTGTTTTATTTATTACCTCTTACTTAATTTATTCTGATTACAAAACCACTTTAAGTTTAATATTATTTTTATCTAGTATCTCATTTTTATTTTATTTCTCTTTAAAAAATAAAATATCAAATTTTAGTAAAAATGATTTAATGTATAGAAAATATCAACTTAAATCTTTAACTCAAACATTTGAGACAATCGAAATAATTAAAATTTTAAACAAATATAATTTTTTTAAGAATAAATTTAGAGAATATACAGATTTAAAAGAAAAATATAATTTTTATATAAATTATCTTAACAGATTACCAAGATTAATTTTAGAATTATCGGCGATTTTTGTTATAGTTTATGTGATTTTAAAATTTTCACAAAATAATTTTGATAATAAAGATTTTATTTCATATTTAACTCTTTTGGTAGTTTGTATAATTCGTTTTATCCCGGCTTTTACATCGATCACAAACTCAATGGTAATTATGAGAAAAGTGAATGTCTCAGTAGAAAGGGTAAAAAAAATTATTAATTTGATAAATGATAATAATATTAAAAATAATATTAATCCTGTTAATAAAAATTTTAACTCTGGAAAAAATAAAATAGAAGTTAAAAATATTGATTTTGCATATCAAGAAGATAAAAAAAAAATTTTAAATAATTTATCTTTAACAATAGAAAATAAAGATAATATTGCATTAGTTGGTTCATCAGGAAATGGAAAGTCAACTTTAGTTAAAATTCTTTTAGGTTTGTTAAAACCTACAAAAGGAAGTGTTTTTTACAATTCAAATGATATTTATCAAAATTTAGAGTCTTGGCATAAAAAAATTGGGTACATTCCACAAAAAATTTATTTACATGACGAAAGTATTAAAAATAATATAGCATTTGGAATTGAGGATAGCGCAATTGATCATAATAAGTTAGACAAAGTAATTAAACTTTCTAATTTAGATGCTTTTATAAATAATCTACCTGAGGGAATAAATACAAATGTAGGTAATCAAGGATCTAATATATCTGGAGGGCAGCTACAAAGAATTGGAATTGCAAGGGTTTTATATGCCTCCCCTGAGATACTAATAATGGATGAGGCAACAAATTCTTTAGATGAAGCAACAGAAAAAAAAGTAATAGAGTCAATCAATAATATTGATCAAGTAAAAATTAAAATTATAATTTCACATAGACAAAGTACAGTTGAGAGCTGTAATAAAATCTATTTATTAGAGAGTGGAAATATTAAAAAGATAAAATAAATAAAAGTGAAAAAAAAATTAATAAAAGATATAGATAAATATTTGATAAAACTTTTCAATATTAATAGAAGTATAACAGGACCAGGAAATAGAATAACTCTTAACGAAATTAAAAAGATAATACCAATTAAAATAAAATCAATTAAATCCTCAAGAAAGATTTATGATTGGAAGGTTCCTTTGGAGTGGAGTGTAAAAGATGCATACATTAAAAATGATAAAGGTGAAAAAATAATTGATTTTAAGAAAAATAATCTTCATTTA
>MDSZ01063018.1_pt1 | contig 11566 bp, 12 predicted proteins | sample 811201 | NCBI WGS metagenome assembly MDSZ01 (sample SAMN05326647, study PRJNA326480) | marine metagenome | isolation source: seawater | place: Indian Ocean: North | collected 2010 | reverse complement strand
CTAAATTTTATCCTACGTCAGTTCTGGTAACAGGATTTGATATAATTTTTTTCTGGGTAGCAAGGATGTTAATGATGGGTAACTATTTTAATTCTAAAACACCGTTTCATAAAGTTTATGTTCATGCTTTGGTAAGAGATGAAAAAGGTCAAAAAATGTCCAAATCTAAAGGAAATGTTATTGACCCACTAGAACTAATAAAAGAATATGGAGCTGACAGCCTTAGATTTACACTAATTTCTATGGCCTCTCCTGGACGAGATGTAAAATTATCTAAGGATAGAGTTAAAGGTAATAGAAATTTTATTACAAAAATTTGGAGTGCTAATAATTTTTTAAAACTGAATAAATGCAGTCTAAAAAAGAAAATTGATATAAAAAAGATTAAACTTCCAATCAATCAATGGATATTTAATGAATTTATCAATATGCAAAATAATGTTTCCAAAAATATTCAAATGTTTAGATTTGATGAAGCGTCAAAACAAGTATACCAATTTGTATGGCATTCATATTGTGACTGGTACTTAGAATTTTTAAAACCAATTTTTAACTCGAATTCAAAAAAAGACATTAAAGAAGCAAAAATGTTTTCATCATTTATGATGGCCAATATTCTAAAAATTCTTCATCCTTTTATACCTTTTTTTACAGAGTCAGTTTGGTTTGAAAATAAATATAAGAATTATTTTAAAAATGATTTGATTTTAAGTGCATGGCCTAGTTATAAAAATTTAAAAAGTTTTAAAAAAAATCAAAATAACATTAACGATATTATTGAAATAATTTCTAATATTAGATCTTCTAAATCTGAATTAAAAATTACACCTAAATTATTTTGTAATATTTCTTTTAAAGAAAAATCCGGAAAACTTGAGAAACTAATTAATGGCAATTTGAATCTTATTAAACAAGTTGGAAGAATTGAAAATATAGTTAAGAATACTCGAAGTAGAAACTCAATTGAAATTCTAGTTTTAAAGGAGAAGCTATCTTTAGAATTTACAGAAAATATTGACTTAATCTCTCAAAAGGAAAGCATTCTTCAAAAAATGGATAAGATAAAAAAACAAATCGACAGTTTAAATAACAAGCTTAGAAACAAGGATTATGTTAGAAAAGCACCCAATGAACTTGTACAAAATGATAAAAAATTGGTTAAAGAATTATCCCTTGAAGATGAAAAATTAAGAAGTATTGTATCTAGTATTAACTAAATATGTCTAAAATTAATAAAAAAAAACTACCTAGTAGACACACTTCTCTAGGCCCTGATAGAGCCCCACATAGATCCTTTTATTATGCAATGGGAGAAACCGAGGAAGATGTCGCAAAACCCTTTGTTGGTGTTGTCTCAACATGGAACGAGGCAGCTCCATGTAACACAGCATTAATGAGACAAGCCCAATCAGTAAAAAAAGGTGTTAAAAAATTTGGTGGTACTCCAAGAGAATTTTGTACAATCACTGTAACTGATGGGATAGCTATGGGCCACGAAGGTATGAAGTCATCTTTAATTTCAAGAGAAGTTATTGCTGATTCCGCAGAGTTAACTGTAAGAGGTCATTGTTATGACGCATTGGTTGGCATTGCTGGATGTGACAAGTCTTTACCAGGGTTAATGATGTCTATGCTGAGACTAAATGTTCCAAGTGTTTTTATTTATGGTGGCTCAATTTTACCAGGCAAATACAAAGGAAAGGATGTTACTGTTGTTGATGTATTCGAGGCAGTTGGCAAGCATTCTTCTGGTACAATGTCTTCAAAAGAACTTAGAGAATTAGAATTAGTAGCTTGTCCTAGCGCTGGTGCTTGTGGAGGACAATTTACTGCTAATACAATGGCCTGTGTTTCGGAAGCTATTGGACTAGCGCTACCATATTCTGCAGGCACACCAGCGCCTTATGAGGAAAGAGATAAATATGCTTTTGAAAGTGGTAAGACTGTAATGAATTTACTAGAGAAAAATATTAAACCTAGAGACATAGTAACAAAAAAATCGTTAGAAAACGCAGCTACAATAGTTGCCGCGACTGGTGGATCAACCAATGCTGCCCTACATTTACCAGCGTTAGCTAACGAAATTGGAGTAAAATTTGATTTAATGGATGTTGCAAAAATATTTAAAAAAACACCTTATCTAGCAGATTTAAAACCAGGTGGAAAATATGTTGCAAAAGATATGTGGGAAGCTGGTGGTGTTCCTATGTTATTGAAAACTTTGTATGATGGAGGTTTTATACATGGAGAGTGCATGACGGTAACTGGAAAAACAATTAAAGAAAATTTAAAAAATATTAAATTCAACCCTAATCAGAAAGTTTTGAGAGAATATAACAATCCACTATCACCTGACGGTGGAGTTGTCGGTTTAAAAGGAAATTTAGCACCTGATGGTGCTATAGTTAAAATAGCTGGACTAAAAAAGTTACAATTTGTCGGCAAAGCCAGATGTTTTGATAATGAAGAGGATGCTATGAAAGCTGTACAATCTAAAAAATATAAAGATGGTGACGTGATAATAATACGATATGAAGGCCCTAAAGGAGGTCCAGGTATGAGAGAAATGCTTTCAACAACTGGTGCAATTTATGGACAAGGCAAAGGAGAAAAAGTTGCTCTGATAACTGATGGAAGATTTTCTGGAGCAACAAGAGGTTTTTGTGTCGGTCATGTTGGTCCTGAGGCAGCATTAGGAGGACCAATAGCGTTACTTAAAAATGGAGACATAATCGATATTGATGCAAAAAAAGGCACAATTAATGTGAGATTGACTAAATCTCAATTAATTTCCAGAAAAAAAAAATGGAGAGCTAAAAAGTCTGTTTTTGGATCTGGAACCTTATGGAAATATGCTCAAACGGTTGGTCCAGCATATTTAGGTGCCCCGACTCATCCAGGCAAGAAAAAGGAAGTTAAAGAATACTCAAAAATTTAATGAAAATTAGACCAGTTATTTTGTGTGGAGGTGCTGGAACAAGGCTATGGCCTGATCATAAAAAATTTCAAGCTAAACAATTTATTGATTTTGGAGGATGGACATTGCTTGGGAAAACTTTAGAAAGGATTAAAAAATCAATTTTTGATTATCCAGTAATAAGCACAAACTCAAAATATCTTAAAGACGTTATTAGACACTTAAAAAAACATAATATTAAGAAATATAAGATTATTTTAGAACCTGTAAAAAAAAACACCGGCCCTGCTATTCTTGGAAGCACTTTATTAAGTGATATACCAGATAAACAGCCCTTATTATTTTTATCAGCTGATCATTTGATAGAAAATGTAAACAAATTTAATAATGAAGTTAAAAAAAATATAAAACATTTAACTGGTGAAAATATCTTTATTTTTGGAATTAAACCAAATAATCCTTCAGACCAATTTGGATATTTTTTTTCAAAAAAAACACAACATAATTTAAATAAAGTTACTAAGTTCGTTGAAAAACCTAGCCACAAAAAAGCTAAAATAATAATTAAAAAAAAAGGCTATTGGAATTCCGGAATGTTCTTATCAAGAAAAGACTCAATTATATATAATTTTAAAAAGTTTCAAAAAAAAATGTATCAAAATACTTTTACAGCTGTCAATAAAGCTAAATCAAAAAAAAATGTTTATTATCTAAATAAAAATTCATTCAAAAAAAATCCTTCTAAATCTTTCGATTATGCGATTTTAGAAAAGACAAAAGAAATAAATGCTATTAAAGTTAGTATAAACTGGTCTGACCTAGGTAGCTGGAAAGAAATTTTATTAATGTATAATAGACATAAAAAAAAATATTTTAAAAAAAGAAATGTATTTTTAAGACCTTGGGGAAAATATTCAAATTTATTTAATGGTAAAAATTTTTTAATTAAAGAATTATTCGTTAAACCAAAAGGAATTTTAAGTCTTCAGAAGCATTTTCACAGATCAGAACATTGGGTCATAGTAGAGGGTAATCCTAAGATAGTTCTTAATAAAAAATCTTTTTTTAAAAAACCACATGAAACTATATTTATTCCAAGAGGTTCAATTCATAGAATTTCAAATCCAAATAACAAACCTGTAAAAATCATGGAAGTACAAATAGGTTTAATTTTAAAAGAAACAGATATTGTACGTTTTGAAGATGTGTATGGAAGAGTTAAGTAATTACTAGCTCTATTGGCGTGTGATCTGATGGTTTTACTTTTGATCTAGGTTTTTTATTTATATCTATCGACGAAACATTTTCTATTAGATTATTTGATAAAAGAAAATGATCTATACGCATTCCATAATTTTTTTGCCATGAACCTGCAAAATAATCCCAAAAAGTATATTCCTGTTTATTCTTATGCATCAATCGAAAAGTATCTATTAAACCCAAATTTAATAATTCACGAAATTTTTTCCTGATTTCTAATTTTCCCAAAGCATCATTTTCATATCTTTTAAAATCATATACATCTATTTCCTCAGGAATTATATTAAAATCACCTGCTATTATTAAATTAATGTTATCTGATAATTTTTTTTTAATACTATTTAAAAATTTGTTTAACCAATTTTTTTTATAAGAATATTTTTCAGTATTAACAGGATTACCGTTCGGTACATAGACATTGACTAACTCAATTTTTTTTTTTTTAAATAATATTTCACCAGAAATTATTCTAGATTGTTTCAAACTATCTTTTATGAAACTCTTGTTAATATTCATTATCTCAGTTTTTGATATTATAGCTACTCCATTATAACTTTTCTGTCCAAAGACATATGAAAAATAACCAGCATTTTTAAAATCTTCAAAAGGAAAAGTTTCTTCCTGAGTTTTTATTTCTTGGAGCAATAGAATATCTGGATCATCTAATTTTATATAATCTAAAATATTATTTATTCTTGCTCTTACTGAATTTACGTTCCAAGAAATGATTTTCATTAAACTGAGAAGGATAAACCACATCCACATGACGCTGAGGCTTTAGGATTATTTATTACAAAAGTCTCCCCAATCATCTCTTTTTTAAAGTCAATAACAGAACCAGCTATAATATCGAGTGATGTTTTATCAATTACTACATTTTCAAATATTACATCATTATTATCTACATTGTTATCAAAACTAAAATCATATTTAAAACCAGAACAACCGCCACCTTTTACAGATATTCTAAAATATTTTTTTTTATCGTCATCTCCAATGATTTTTTCAATTTGTTCTTTTGCTTGAGTTGTGAGTTCTATTTTTTTTGTCATAATGAGATAATATATAGTATATATTTTATAATACTATTATGCAAAAAAATAGAGTTTCTGATTTGTCAGTTTCAATTAACTCAAAAGGTAGATTTACTCCTGAAAAAAAGAATAAATTAAGAACTCCTTATCAAAGAGATAGAGATAGAATAATTCATTCAACTGCCTTTAGAAGATTAAAACATAAAACCCAAGTTTTTGTTAATACATCAGATGATCACTATAGAACTAGAATAACGCATTCATTAGAAGTAGCCCAAATAGCAAGAACACTAGCTAAATTTTTTAAGCTTAATGAAGATTTATGTGAAACTTTAAGTTTAGCCCATGATCTAGGCCACACCCCTTTTGGACATGCGGGTGAAGAAGCTTTAAATGATTGTATGAAATTAAAAGGTGGATTTGATCATAATATTCAAACAATAAGAATAGTTACTCTATTAGAAAACAGATACTATAATTTTAGAGGTTTGAATCTTACATTAGAAACTATTGATGGATTACTAAAACATAATGGTCCAGTCAATAATATCAAAACATTAAATAGTATTCTTGGTGTAAATTATTTTAAAAAAAAAATAAACTTTAAAAAGTATCCTTCCCTTGAAGCTCAAATAGCATCAATATCTGATGACATAGCTTATAACAGTCACGATCTTGAAGATGGTTTAAAAGCTAAATTATTTAATTTAAAAGAGTTAAAAGATGTTCCTATTTTAAGCCCAATTATAAAGAAACACATTAAAAAGGCTAAAAAGTTCACAGAAGATATTATATTAAGGCAAATAATTAGAGAAATAATTAATGCTATGGTTAAAGATTTAATAATAAATACAAAAAAAAACATTAAGAAATTTGATATTAAAAATATAAACGATGTTTATGATAACCACTACCCAATAGTTTGTTTTTCAGACAAAATGAAATTATTTGATTTAAGTATTAAAAGATTTTTAAGAGAAAAAATGTATTTTCACAAAAAAGTTTTGAAAAAGACAAATTATGGAAAAAAAATTGTGAAAGAATTATTCTATAAGATTAAAAAAAACCCTAAAAAATATATAAAAATAGGTAAATTTGAAAAATCCAATTTAGACAGATCAATCTGTGATTTTATAGCTGGAATGACAGATAGATTTGCAATAAATCTTTATAATAAATTAAAATGAATATTTTTGAAGAAAATTTAAATAAAATTACTAGTTTAGTTCAAAAAAATAAAAAATTGCTCAATATAAATGAACCAATCGAATTTGAAGGCATTGTAGTAGAATCACCTCCAACTAAATTTGATTTTGATTTATCTTGCAATATCGCTCTTGTTTTGGCTAAAATTAACAAAACAAACCCTGTCGAATTAGCAAACAGAATTAAAGATTTAATTTTAAAAAGATCCAATGATTATTCAGAAATTAAAATTGCAGGACCTGGCTTTTTAAACTTCAATTTAAATAGTGAAAATTTAATAAAAACTATTAACAACGTTTTAAAAACCGGGAAAGAATATGGTAAAAATAACTCTAATCAAAATTACAATATAGAGTTTGTATCTGCTAATCCAACTGGACCAATGCACGTTGGACATTGTAGAGGTGCTATTTATGGTGACGTTTTATCAAATCTTTTAAAATTTAACGGCAATAAAGTAACAAAAGAATACTATGTAAATGACTACGGAAATCAAATTAAAAACTTTGTAAAATCTGTATATTTAAGAATCAAAGAAATAAAATTTAATGAAAAATTTAACCCAGATAAAGATCTTTATCCAGGTCAATATATTGTAGATATAGCGAATAAAATCATAAATGATCATAAAAAAGAAAAATTTTTAAATTTTGAAAAGTCTTTCTTATTACTAAAAAAAGAGTCATTAAATCACTCAATGAATTTAATTAAAAAGGATTTAAAAAACTTAGGAATTGAACATGATTATTTTTTTTCAGAAACTAAAATGGTAGAGCAAAATTTAGTTGAGCAAGCCTCAAAATCATTAAAAGATAAAGGTTATATAGTCGAAGGATACTTAAGCCCACCTAAAGGTGAGCAAGATTCTAATTGGAAAAAAATTAAAAGACTGATCTTTAAATCTACTTTATTTGGAGATGATGCAGATCGAGCTATGCAAAAAAATGACGCATCATGGACATATTTTGCAAATGACGTTGGTTATCATAAAAGTAAAATTGATAGAAATTTTGATTATTTAATTAATGTGCTTGGAGCAGATCATACGGGATATATCAAACGTATTACAGCTGCGGTCAAAGCTCTTTCAGAAAATAAAGTAAAACTTAATTGCAAGGTTTGTCAATTAGTAAAATTATATAAAAATGGAAAACCATTTAAAATGTCTAAAAGGGCAGGTGAGTTTATTTCTGTCCAAGATTTACTTAGTGAGGTTGATAAAGACTCCATTAGATTTATGATGTTAAATAGAAGCAATGACGTAGAATTAGATTTTGATTTTGATAAAATTTTAGAGAAAAGCAAAGAGAATCCTGTTTTTTATGTTCAGTATTCTTATGCAAGAATAAGTTCTATTTTTAGAAAACTAGATATCAAAGAAACAGATAAAATAAAGATAGATACTAAAAAGATTGAATTAAATAAAAATGAAACTGAAATATTAAGAAAAATATTTGAATGGCCAAAAATTATTGATACTGCTTCAACGAAATATGAGCCCCATAGAATTACTTATTATCTTTATGAATTAGCAACTTTATTTCATTCTTACTGGAGTAAGGGGAATAGTGATGATAGATTTAAATTCATTGAAAACGGAGAAATAAAGAAAAAAGAAATTTTAATTATAATTCATTTAATAAAGATAGTAGTTCAAAATGGAATGAATATTTTGGGTGTTTCACTACCTAAAAAGATGTAATGAAAAAATTCTTTGATTTATTTCTAATTATTTTAATAATTTTATTTTTCTTTTACATTTTTAAATTTTATTTTTCTGAAAAAAATCTTCAAAAGATATCTATTAATAGGTCAAATTCATCTGAAGTTTTAAGTAGACAGACTCAAAACCTTAAAATTCTAGATAGTGATACTGAAAACGCAATTGAATTTAATTCAACATTTTCTGGAGAAATTAAAATTGACAAACCAAGGAGTTTTTGGGATTTACTGAAATTAAAATGAAGAAGAAAGCGATAATAATAAGTATTAAAGGTATAACATTATTAAAAAAAGAGAGAGACTTAATAATAGATCATAAGCCTTGGGGGTTAATATTATTTAAAAGAAATATTAAGTCTTTAAATCAATTAAATAGACTTATTAAACAAATAAGAAAAGCCACCAAAGATCCAAAGTTTCCTATAATGATTGATGAGGAAGGTGGTTCAGTTACAAGACTTAATAAGATTTTTAAAAATAAATTTTCTCAAAAGATGTTTGGGGATATTTATGAGGTTGATCCAAGATTGGCTGTATATTTATATTCGGAGTATATGCTAAAAGTTATTAAAATTTTAAAAAAAATTGGTATCAATATAAATACAGTCCCCGTTTTAGATGTCATTAGACCAAATACTAATAAGATTATAGGTACAAGAAGTTTTTCTTCCAATCCATTAATAGTAAAGACTTTAGGAAATATTTGTAATGATAAGTATAAAAATAATAATATGGGGTCAGTAATTAAACATATACCAGGTCATGGAGCTTCAACTTTAGACAGTCATTTAAAAACACCTAGAGTTAATTTAAGTTTGAAAGAGCTAATCAAAAAGGATTTTTTTCCTTTCAAATCAAATAATTCTTTATTTGCTATGACAGCTCACATTGTATATTCAAAAATTGATAATGAAAATGTTGCAACATTTTCAAAAAAAATTGTTTCTGAAATAATAAGGAAAAAAATTGGATTTAATGGAATAATTATTTCTGATGATCTTTCTATGAAAGCATTAAAATATGATTTAATCACCAATGCTAAAAAATCTTTTGAAGCTGGTTGTAATATCGTCCTATATTGCGCTGGAAAATATGAGGAAACCCACAAATTAATAAAAGAAATTCCATATATTGACAAGTTCACAAGTAAAAAAACATCAGAATTTTATAAATTTTTAAGATAAAATCATTCTTATGGAATCAAAAAGTTCAAATCAAATTTCTATAAATGTTCCAAATTATAGTGGACCTTTGGATTTATTGTTAGATTTGGCTAAAACACAGAAAGTTGACTTATTAAAAATCTCAATTACTACACTAGCAGATCAATTCCTTGCTTTTATCAAAGAAAATAAAAACTTGAACTTAGAATTAGCTTCCGAGTATTTATTAATGGCTACTTGGTTAGCATATTTAAAATCAAAACTTTTATTACCAGAAGAAGAGGATGATGATTTTAAAGCCTTGGAAGTTGCAGAAAAGTTAAAACTTCAACTGAAAAAATTAGAACTAATAAGAATTTTATCAGGTCAAATGCTTAAAAGAAAAAGATTAGGTGTGCATATTTTTACAAGAGGTATGAAGGGCGGAATAAGATCAATTAATTCACCTGTGTATGATATTTCATTATATGAGCTACTTAAAACATATTCAAATTTTCAGATGCAAAAAGTATTTCAAAAAATCAACATACCTAAGTTGCCCGTTTACACCACAGAAGAGGGCATTAAAGAAATTAAGAGTAATCTTGATAAACTATCAGATTGGAAGAATATATATGATTTTATTCCCAAATATTATTTTGAAAAGAAAATGAAAAGAACTGGTATTGCGGGTATATTTGCTGCAAGTTTAGAGTTAACGAAAGAAGGTTCTATAAAGATGTTTCAAAAAAGAATATTTGATAATGTTATGATAAAAAAAGCTCAAATTAATGAAAAATAAAAATAAAACTAAAGACAATATAATCAAGTTTCCTTCAAATGTATCAAAGTTAGAACGACAAATAGAAGCTATTCTTTTTGCAGCTTCCGAACCTTTAGATATAGAAACAATAGAAAAAAGGTTACAAACAAATTTAAACATAACAAAGTTATTAGAAAAAATTAGAAACAATTATAAAAGAAGAGGCATTAATTTAGTTTGTATAAGAAATAAATGGTCTTTTAGAACTGCAGAAGATTTAGCGAAATTAATGTCTTTACAAAAATCTACTCAAAAAAAACTTTCAAAAGCAACAATAGAGACTTTAGCAATTATAGTTTACCATCAACCAGTAACTAGATCTGAAATTGAAGAGATACGCGGTGTATCATTTGCTTCAAATACTCTAGAAATTCTACTAGAGCTTGATTGGGTAAGACCAGCTGGTCGAAAAGATGTACCTGGCAAACCTATACAATATTCTACTACTGAAAATTTTTTAAATCATTTCAATATTCAAAAATTATCAGATTTACCAACAATAGAAGAGTTAGGATCTGCAGGTCTTATCGATACGACTAGTATAGACAAATCTATTTTTGGAACTGGGAAATTCTTTAAGGAACAATCAATGTCTGAAAAACAGAATATCTACGATGAAATAGACGAGGCTATAAAAAAAGCTCCTGAGGAAGATAAATAAAGATATTTATTTAAGTAAAATTATTGTATATATTTAATTATGGGAAATATTGGTTGGACAGGAATAATTATCATTGCGATCTTAGTTGTTATTCTTTTTGGTAAAGGAAAAATATCAAGTATCATGGGAGATCTTGCAAAAGGCATAAAGAGTTTTAAAAAAGGCATGTCTGATGAAAGTTCATCTGAGAATGATAATTCCGACAATAAATCAGATAACTCAAATTCTGAAAATAAATAATCTAATATGCCTCAAATTGGTTGGTTAGAGATTTTAGCTGTAGTTATTATCGCTATTATAGTCTTAGGACCCAAGGAGTTTCCAGTAGCTTTAAAAAAGATTGGTTCATACTTTGGTAAATTAAAAAATACACTTAGTAACTTTCAAAGAGAGATATCGTCAGTGACTAACGAAATCGATGTTGAAAAAGATATCAATAATCAATCCGATTTAGAAAAAGGCAATAATAAAGACAATGAGTAAAGATAATTCCTTCACAAGTCATTTTGTTGAACTTCGCTCTAGATTAATCAAGTCTATAATATTTATATTTTTGATCTTTGTTATCTCTTATACTTTCGCGGAACAAATATATTCTTTTCTGGTGGATCCGTATGCTAATGCAGTAAAAGACGATAAAACATCAAGAAGGTTAATCTTTACTGCTTTACATGAAACTTTTATTACTTATTTAAAAGTGGCTTTTTTTTCAGCAATTTTTTTAGGGAGTCCATTATTATTAATTCAAATATATAAATTTATAGCTCCAGGTCTTTATAAAAATGAAAAGAAAGCTTTGTT
>MDSZ01198033.1_pt1 | contig 11567 bp, 9 predicted proteins | sample 811201 | NCBI WGS metagenome assembly MDSZ01 (sample SAMN05326647, study PRJNA326480) | marine metagenome | isolation source: seawater | place: Indian Ocean: North | collected 2010 | reverse complement strand
TAGGGGATTTGGTTGCGGGGGTAGGATTTGAACCTACGACCTTCAGGTTATGAGCCTGACGAGCTACCGGGCTGCTCCACCCCGCGTCAATGTTTGAACCTATATTGAATAATTTTTTAAAATACAAGTTAATAAATTTTGGTTTTTTATTTTAAATATTACTATCTAAATTGTTAATTAGCTTTATAATTTCATTAGATGTTTTTTCCACACCCTTTTCATTTAAATGACATCCATCATACCTATAAGAATTGTCTAGATTATCTGTAACTGTAAGAAGAAAAATATTTTCATTTTCTGCAAGTTTTAATTTTTGAGAATTAATAACCTTATTTTTTTTTGTATTACAAATTGTTGATTGTGTAATAATAAATTTCACTTTTTTATTCGCAAATGAAGAAGTAATTTTTTTTCTCAAAATATTAAAAGCTTCATAATAATAATTTTCATATCCATGAATGCTAAAAAATAATGGGCCTTGATCTATGTCTAAATTACTAAAATTTACTGAGTCTGACTCACCTTGTATCCAGATTACATACTTGAGATTGTTTCCCAATGAAACAATATACTGCAACTCTTTTATTGTAAAATTTGTTAATTTAGATTCTTTGTTTGATGCCCAATCTAAGATTGTTGTGGCTGCCCATGAATTATTAATAAAAATATAATTTTTTTTATTTAATATTTTAGAAGCTATAGCAGAAGTTATGCTTTTTAAATGCCCTGTAGAACCTAATATTGGCTCAGTGATTTCATAACACTTTTCTCTATAAAAATTTATTAAATTGCTAGTGTCATAATCGTCACTTAACACATAATTACCAGCGTTAGATTGGCCAATTATTAAAATGATATCCTTGTCATTTGGACATGGTAGTTGTTTTCTATGATACTTTGAATTGTTTCTATATAAATAATGCCATTCTGGAGGAACTAAATCTACAAAAAATAATTTAGAATGATTTTGATTTTTTTTCTCATATATTAATAAAAAAAAATAAATTCCAATTAGTATAAATAAAAAAAATAAACACAGATAAAAAAACTTATTTGTTAAAATTTTTCTAAAATCCATTCATCAAAATATTTTGTTAAATACTCACTACCTTCTTTTGATAAATGATCTTTATCTTTAAAAAATAATACATCGTTTTTTCTATCATATATAGAACAAATTTTTTCATTTTTACATATAAATTGGTACGGATCAAAGATTTTTAAATTTGTAAATTTTTTTTCCAAATTATTAAAAATTTTTTTAATTGGAGTAATTCTGATATTATCTTTAAATGTATCCATAAAACAATATTTTTTATTTAATAAACAAGAATATGGATAAAATTCAAATTCTGGCAAAGGTGAAAATAAAATAATTTTGAATTTTTTATTTATCTTCTGAATATGTTCAATGGTTGTATTAAGTTTTACTGAAAGCTCATTATATTTGAGATCTTCATCAATTTTTTTTGAAGAATTATTTGGATAAAAATTAGTAATATCAATATATGCCGAATATCTTGATGAGATCAAAATATAAATGTTATCATAATTATCATTATCAATATAGCTTAAGTTTTCTAGCTGATTAGCAATATAATTTTGGCATAAGTCCTTTTCAATATCACTCCAATTTACATTTTTAGGTATAACTCTTAAATCTTTTACAAAAGGACAGCCATTAAATGTTTTTGCATATATTGCACCAAATTGTTTAGATTGATTTAACATTGGCAATAAATGAGTACCGTGACTATCTCCAAATAAAATCAACAAATTTTTCTTTTTATTTAGAGTTTTAAAACAATCACTATCTATACTGTAAGAAAAATTAAAATTTGTTAAATCATATTCGCAATTATAAATATCTTTATTATTAAACAAAATTTCACCATACATTCTTTCATTAATATTAAATTTTTTTTCAAAATAATTAATTTTGTATGAGTAATTTTTAAAAATATTAATAGTTTCATTATAAGAATTTTTATCTTTAAATGAATTTATATTTATAACAGAGTATATTAGAAAAATAGATGTTAGTAAAAAAAAAGACAAAAAAATCAAAAACCATTTTTTATAAATATAATTAAATCTAAAAGGTGTCTCAATAAATCTATATGAAAATTCTGATATAAATAATATTACAAAAAAAGAAATTAAATAATAAATATTACCAGGAAAATATATTTGAACAAAATACAGTATTGGTAAATGCCATAAATACATGGAATATGAAATTTTTCCTAAATGGGATAATATTTTGTTTTTTCCAATAATTTCAACAAGTTTGTTTTGATCAAATTTGATAAAAATAATTGCAAATATTACTATTAATAAAGTTTTTATTTTTTGGTTAATAATATCTAAAAAACCAAAAACACAAATAAATATTAAAAATAAAATCAGAAATGACAAAAAGATTTGCAAGCTTTCCCTAACATTAAATCTAATAAAAACAAGCATACATCCAATCATTAATTCCCAAAACCTAGCAAAAGGAGAATAAAAGTTTCCGAAATAATCTCCAGTATGAAATAAGAAAATATATAAGCTTAAAAAAATAATTGATAATGATAATACGTAGACAACAAATTTATAATTTATTTTCCAAAGTAAAAAAAATATGGAAAAAATAATTGGAAAAAATAAATAAAACTGCTCCTCAATACCTAAAGACCAAGTATGAAGAAGTGGATTAAGTTCATTTTGTAAAAAATAGTCATCTTTTAAATAAATTAAAAATATATTAGATAATCCGAATAATGAAGAAAGTGCTATTTTTGAAACGTAGTTTAGCTCGAACAAGTATCCAAAGAAAAGATAAGTAACGAATGTAGTTAGGACAACTATGAATAATAAGGGGAAGATTCTAAAGAATCTTTTTATGTAAAAATTTAAAATATTAAATTGATTATTTTTATATTTATTTAAAGCAGTGTAGGTAATAACATATCCAGAAATTACAAAAAAAATATCTACTCCAAGAAAACCTCCAACAAAAAAGTTTGGATAAAAATGGAATAAAATTACAAGAATTACGGATATCCCTCTTAAAGAGTCAATATGCTTAAAATATTTCATTACAAAGTATTTTTAATTATTAATAAAGCAAAAAGAAATTAAACAATAGGTTTTTATATTTTAATCTAGTGCATTAAAATAATTAAATTTGTATAAAATATTCTCAAATTGTTCTTTTTTTTTAATTTCTAAAATTTAATATTCGAACTTTAACTAGAAATTTGTTTGTTTTTAGTCATTTTTCAAATTATTAAAAATTTATAAAGTTTATATATAAACTGATATTTTTTGGGGAATCAAAAAAAGATTTTAATTATATTAGATCAACTAATTCTTTTTAATTCACCATTGGTAATTTCATAAATTTGGTTGCAAATTTTTAGATTTGATTGATTGTGTGAAATTAAAATTATTGTTAAATTATGCCTAAGTTTATAATCTTTTAAATTTTTTATAACGATAGATTCAGTTTCTGCATCCATAGCAGAAGTTGCTTCATCCATTATAAGAATTTCAGGATCAAAAATTAATGATCTAGCTAGAGATATACGTTGTCTTTGACCACCGGAAATTTTCAGCCCTCCCTCACCGATATTAGTATCTGTATACTGATCATGATTAACTAAAAATTTATCAACTTGAGTAATCTTTAAAATTTCATCTAGTTTTTTCTTGTCATTAAATTTAGAACCTAAAGTTATATTTTTCAAAACTGAGTCATTAAAAAAGAATTGATCCTGGGTAACATATCCAATTTTTCTCCTCCATGTATCTAAATTTAAATCTTTAAAATCTATTTTGTCTAAAAGTAAGGAACCAGAGTTTGGAATGTTTAAGCCACATATTGTATCTATTAATGATGTTTTGCCAGAACCTGACTCACCTTTTATTCCGATAAAATCCCCTTTATTTATAGTTAAATTTATATTTTTTAATATTATTTTTTCATTATAAGAAAATTTTAAATTTTGAATTTCTAATGTATTTTCAAATTTTGCATTTTCCTTTCCTTCATATTTTTCTTCATAATATTTAGCTTGCGTTAAATTTTTGATGTAAGAATTATAAAAAGGCATCATTCTTTTAATTGCCATATATTGATTGTAACCAAGAGCAAATTTAGCCAAAGATCTCTGGAAAAGTGCGATCGAAGCTAAAAGAGTTGTTATTTCAATAAATTCATAAGTTATTGCAAAGTAAATCCCAATACTTAAAAAAAATGCAAATATTGGCTCTTTTATTATTTCGGGTACTGTAGTAGTGAGGTTAAATCTGATATCATTTTTTTGAGTCATGAAAGTATAACTTTTAAAAAAATTATCTACGAGTTCAATTCTTCCAGTAGCTTTAAATGATTTTATATTTTTAAATTTTTCAGTAAGTCCAATATTTATTTTTTCTAAAAGTCTAGAGGCTTTTTTTCCAAATATTCTAGCCCTCCTAAACCATCTTTTTATCATTAACAAAAAAATTAAGGCAACTAATATAGCGTATATTGTTATATAAAATGATATTGATAAAGAAATAAATAAAATCACTGTAGACTGAGTTATATTTGATAAAAAATTTATAGAGTCAACATAGCCAGCAGAAGTTCTACCTGTGTCAGTAATAAAAGTATTAACTACTTCTCCAGTTTTTTTTGAGGTAAAATAACTCCATTTAGCTTTCATGCTTTGCGAAATAAATTTTAATTTTAATTCTCTTGAAATTTGTGTAGAAATAACAATTGCCTTATATCTGACAAAATAATTCAGCAATGATGAAAGAAAGATTGCTGAAAACATAAATAACAGAACACTAAAAAGATTATTTTTTAGTCCAAAGATTTCAAGATATACAGTTTTATAAAAGTCATTAACAAATAAACCTACTTCTCCTAAAGCAAACAAGTTGAATAGTGCTACTAATGGGAAAATTGCTAAAATTGATAAAGTTTGAATACCACCAGAAACTAAAGATAAAAAAAATAAAAAAAATGAATTTTTTTTTGAAAAAGATGCAAGTATAAATGGTTCAAAATTAATAATTTTTTTAAAAAATGAATACATTGTTAAGTTTTAATTGTTACTTTCACAGAAATATTCATCATGAAATCTTAGATAGTTTGTTTGATTGATTGTTTATATTGTTTTAATTAATTATGCACATAAAATTTTTCCCTTAACTGATATCTAATAATTTTTAATTAAATTGATAAATGAAATTAGTTTATCAGTAAAATGGTAGCGGAGGAGGGATTTGAACCCCCGACATCACGAATATGAGCCGTGCGCTCTGACCAACTGAGCTACTCCGCCATTATTTTAAAATTATATACTAAATGACTCCCCACATCCACACGTACTTGTTTCGTTTGGATTTTTAAATATAAATCTTGATGATAATTTATCAGTAGAATAATCCATTTCACTACCAAGCAAAAACATAGTTGCTTTAGGGTCAATAAAAATTTTAACATTATCTTTTTCAACAAATTCAAACTTTTCTACTTCTGTTTTTTTTACAAAGTCTAACTTATAAGAATATCCATTACAGCCAGATTTATCAATACCAACAACAACGCCAATTGTATCTGAAGGCGCAGATTCAATAATTTTTTTTAGTTGATCTGAAGCTTTATCTGTGACTTTTAGAATATTATTCATATTTATGTTATAGAATATTTTAAAAAATATCTAAAGCAAGTTTTGCATCTTCCGACATCATGTTTTTGTTCCAAGTTGGCGACCAAACTAATTTTACCTGAATAGAATTTAAATTATCAAGTTTCTCAATAGATTTCCCAACATTTTCAGGCATTTGACCAGCTACTGGACAGTTAGGATTAGTTAAAGTCATTTCTACACTCACATTATTATCTTGTATTTTAATTGAATAAATTAAACCCAAATCATATAAATTTACTGGAATTTCAGGATCCATTACAGTTTTAATGCAACTAATTACATCATCTTTTTCTAATACTTTACTTACATTTTTAGTTACAGGTAGTTCTCTATAGTAAGAATTATTTTTGTTAGGTAAAAAATCTTTTAAATCTTTATTTTCAATCATTGTTTTAAAATTTTTTTTACTTCATTAAGAGACTCTATGAAAAAATCAACATCATCTTTTGTATTATAAATTCCAAAAGATATTCTAGCATTTCCTGAAATATCAAAATGTTTCATAAAAGGTTGTGCACAATGATGTCCAGTTCTTATAGCAATATTTTTTTTATCTAAGAGCATTGCTAGATCATTAAAATGCACATTATCAACATTAAAAGATATGATTGAAGTTTGGTTACTAAAATCACCATAAACTTTTATATCATTTTTTTCTTTTATTTTTTCATAGGCATATTTAGTTAATTCACTTTCGTAATCAAAAATATTTTCTATGCCTAATTCATTTATAAAATCAATAGCAGATGACAATCCTATAACTTGAGCAATTGGAGGAGTTCCTGCTTCAAATTTATGATTGTTATTAAGATATGTACTAGCGTCAGTTTCAACATTTTTAATCATTGACCCACCTCCTTGATAAGGTTCCAACTTATCGATCCAATAATCTTTTATATACAAAACTCCTAGCCCAGATGGGCCATAAAGTTTGTGGGCAGAAAAAACATAGAAATCAGGGTCTAAATCCATAATGTCTAGTTTCTTATGAGGAACAAACTGACATCCATCAATTAAAATTGGTATATTAAATTTTTTTGCTTTTGTTTTGATTTTTTCAAAAGAGGTTATAGAGCCTGTAACATTCGACATGTGTGTAATAGCAATAAGCTTTGTTTTAGAATTTATTTTTGCAACTAAATCATCATAGTTTAACTCACCCTTATTATTTATCTCCCCAGCAATGATTTTAATTTTTTTTGAAATCAAATGCCAAGGAACTAAATTAGCATGATGTTCAAGTTTAGAAACTAAGATTTCATCTTTATCTTTTAAATAATTTTTTGATAAACACGAAGCAACCAAGTTTATACCTTCTGTTGCACTTTTTGTGAAAACTATATTATCAGGTGAAGGAGAATTAATAAAATTACTAACCAGCGCTCTTGAATTTTCATATTTTTTTGTAAGTTTTGAACTAAGCTCATAAATACCTCTATGAATATTTGCATACTCAAATGAATAACATTCAGTTATTGCATTGATCATTTTATCAACTTTCAATGCTGATGCAGCAGTATCCAAAAAAACTAGATTTGGTTTCTTTTTAAATACTGGGAATCTATCTTTAATATTATTAATCATAATTAAATACTTGATAAATAATTCAATAAATTTTTATTAATTCTATCAACGTTAGCCTTGATAAGATTTTTCAAATCTTCTTCTATAAAAGAAGATATTATTATTTTCATTGCTTGTTTTTTATTTATACCTCTTGATCTTAGATAGTACAGCGCACTTTCATCAACGGGGCCAATAGTTGATCCATGAGAGCATTTTACATCATCTGCGTAAATTCTAAGCTCAGGCTTTGAAAAAAATGTGCAGTCGTCAGTTAGCAAAATTCCTTTACTTAATTGATACCCTTCTGTTTTCTGAGCATTTTTTGCAACAAAAGTATTACTATAATAATTTGCTTTTGAACTATTATTTAATATCCCTTTATATGTTTGATCACTTACACAATTTTCAGCATTGTGAATAATATTGGTTTTATTAGAACAAACATTACTATCTTTTAAAAAAAAACAACCTTTTAAAATAGCTTTAGAAAATTCTCCAACTAAATTTGCATCATGATAATTTCTAACAAAACCCTGTGAAAAGTTAAAAGTATTTTGTGCAAAATTTGAATTTTTTTTACAAATTGTACTAGATGTTAAGAAAAGTTTATTTGATTTAGAAAAGTTTTGAAATATGTTTTGTGTTATTTTTGATCCTTCTTCAAGTACATTATTATAACGAATATTATTTAATGAATTTTCAGTTAAACTGAAATTGTCATCTATAATTACTTCACAATTTTTCTGAAAAATAAGAAAGTTGTTTTGAAAAACTGTAAAATCTTTTGATGTTTTATGATTTAGATTAATTTTTATTTTTGATCCAGATTTGACATTAATGAAAATGCCTGAATTTAAAAATATTGTATTATAATCTATAACAATATCATTAAAATCTCTTGTATTATAATCTCTATTTTTTTCTAAATCATTACTCAATAAGTTTCTAATTTCTAAATTTTCATCTTCATAATTGCTACATCTTCCATTAATTAAATTAATTTCATATACATTTTTTTCTATAAGATTTATTTTTGGTTTTTCTTTTGAGGGTTGAAAATAATAATTAAAAGAATTTAAATCAGTAAGAGCTATGTTTTTTAAACTTTCATTATTCCTTTTATCAAAATCATTTGAGTTAATTTTGTTAAAAGTTTTTTCTCTTTCATTTAATAAAAAATTATTATCAGAAAAAATATACTGCTTAGAATGTTCATTAAAATTTTCTAAAAAAGTCATTTAAAATTTTGGTAACCTGATTCCTCTATTTCAGATGCTAATGAAATATCTCCTGACTTTACTATTTTTCCATCGCGCATTACATGTACAAAATCAGGTCGAATATAGTCTAAGAGTTTTTGGTAATGAGTAATAATTAAAAAAGAATTATCTTTATTTTTAAATTTATTAATTCCTTGCGTAACAATTTTTAGGGCGTCTACATCTAAACCAGAGTCTGTCTCATCAAATATTGAGAATTCAGGATTTAAAACACTCATTTGTAATATTTCATAGCGCTTTTTTTCTCCACCGGAAAAACCAGTGTTGATAGATCTTTTTAACATTTCAGAACTAATGCCCAATTCTTCTGCTTTTTTTCTTAACATCTTTGCAAAAGAAAGACTGTCTAGTTCATCTTTTTTATTATTCTTTAATTTGCTGTTCAATGATGCTTGAAGAAATGGAGTTATATTAACTCCAGGTATTTCAACAGGATATTGAAAAGCTAAAAAAATACCTAACTGCGCCCTTTCTTCAACATTCAAATCTAAAAGATTATGATCTTTAAAAATTATTTTTCCAGAATTAATGACGTATTCCTCATTTCCAGCAAGAACATTTGCTAAAGTGCTTTTTCCAGATCCATTAGGTCCCATAATTGCATGAATTTCACCAGAATTTATATTCAGATTAAAATCATGCAATATGCATTTTCCTTCTATAGAAACATTTAAATTATTTATATTTAAGAAAATCACCCTACACTTCCTTCGAGAGAAATAGATACTAATTTTTGTGCTTCTACTGCAAACTCCATTGGCAATTCCTGAAGCACTTGCTTACAAAAACCATTTACAATTAAAGATACAGCTTCCTCATGACTTAACCCCCTTTGTCTACAATAATACAATTGATCCTCATTTATTTTAGACGTTGAAGCTTCATGTTCAACAACTGCTGTGTTATTTTTAGAGTCTATGTAAGGAATAGTATGGGCTCCACATTTATTGCCAACTAAAAGTGAATCACACTGCGTATAATTTCTTGATTTAATAGCTTTCTTTAAAAATGACACTTTGCCTCGATAAGTATTTTGAGAGTGACCTAATGAAATTCCTTTTGAAATAATTTTACTTTTTGTATTTTTACCAATATGGGTCATTTTAGTGCCTGTATCAGCTTGTTGATAATTATTTGTAATAGCTACAGAATAAAACTCACCAATAGAATTATCGCCTTTAAGTATACAGCTTGGGTACTTCCAAGTTATTGCAGAGCCTGTTTCAACTTGAGTCCAAGATATTTTACTATTTTTCCCCTTACACAATCCTCGCTTAGTAACAAAGTTATAAATTCCACCTTTGCCTTCTTCATCACCAGGATACCAATTTTGAACAGTAGAATATTTTATTTCAGCATTATCAAGAGCTATTAATTCTACATTAGCAGCGTGAAGTTGATTTGTGTCTCTTTGAGGTGCAGTACAACCTTCAAGATAACTTACATAGCTTCCTTTATCGGCGATTATAAGAGTTCTTTCAAATTGACCAGTCTCCTCAGCATTTATTCTAAAATAGGTTGATAACTCCATTGGACATTTTGTATTCTCAGGAATGTAAACAAAGGATCCATCTGTAAATACTGCTGAATTTAAAGCGGAATAAGAATGATCTCCTGGAGGTATTACTGAACCTAGATATTTTTTTACAAGTTCAGGATGGGTTTGAATAGCTTCACTTATAGAACAAAAAACTATGCCGAGTTTTTCTAATTCACCTTTATAAGTTGTTGCTACTGACACGCTATCAAATACAGCATCAACAGCAACTCCTGCTAAAACTTTTTGTTCCTCAAGAGGTATTCCTAACTTGTTGTAAGTTTCAATTAACTTGGGATCTACCTCACTTAAGTCTTTTGGTTTATTTTCAAAACCCTTAGGAGCAGAATAATAGTAAATATCTTGAAAATCAATTTCTGGAATATTTAAATTTGACCATTGAGGCTGAGGCATTTTCAACCATTTCTTATAACAGTCTATTCTCCACGAGAGCATCCAATCAGGTTCTTTTTTCTTTTTAGAAATAAATTTTATTGTATCTTCATCTAGACCTTTTTTTGGTCTGTCAGAATCAATGTCAGTTATAAAACCATATTTGTATTTATCCTGAGCATATTTATCTAAAGTTTTTGTTGTTTCAGTGATCACAATTATTCAAATAAGGTTTTATTTAAAAAAATCCAGTAATTTCAACTAAAATTTAGTAAGTTTAGAACAGGTTCTAAATACTAAGTAATCCATCCTCCACCCAAAACCTGGTCATTTTTATAAAAAACGCAGGCTTGCCCAGGAGATGTATCATAAATCATTTCATCAAAAAGAAAATATCCACTATCTGAGTCTACCACAAGTTGCCCTGGAATTTCCTTTTGTGTCGATCTAATCTTTGCAGAACAATTAATTTGTTGTTTTTTAATACTTTTTTCTAAACAATTAATATTTTTAAAAAAAATCTTATTTTTTAATAATTTTTCAATTGGAGCAAGCACAATATAATTTTGATTTTTGTTAATTTCTTTTACATATAGTGGTTGATCTTGACCGCCAATCCCTATTCCTTTTCGTTGACCAATTGTATAATTTGCAATTCCTTTGTGTGTTCCAATTTTGTTTCCATTGGTATCAAAAATATTACCTTCTTTATTTATTTCTGGTTGTATTTTTTTAATCAAATCCCTGTATGAGTCAGAAGTGACAAAACAAATATCTTGGCTATCGGGTTTATCACTTACAATTAAATTGTAATCATCTGCCATTTTACGAATTTCTGATTTTAGAAAATTACCAAGAGGAAAACGGACATAATCTAGTTGATCTTGAAGAGTAGCAAACAAAAAATAACTTTGATCTTTACTTTTATCTTTCGCTTTAAAAAGTTTTGAACCTTGAAGTCCTCCCTTTCTTATAGCATAATGGCCTGTAACGAGAGCATCAGCATTTAATTTTTTGGACTCTTTTAAAAGATCAGAAAATTTAACTGTTTGATGGCATTGTATACAAGGAACAGGAGTTTCTCCATTAGCATAAGAG
>MDSZ01160313.1_pt1 | contig 11567 bp, 7 predicted proteins | sample 811201 | NCBI WGS metagenome assembly MDSZ01 (sample SAMN05326647, study PRJNA326480) | marine metagenome | isolation source: seawater | place: Indian Ocean: North | collected 2010 | reverse complement strand
CTCGTCGGTACAACGACAAGCTCCCGACCAAGGAGTTTGAGAGCGGCAGCAACAGCATCAAGTTCTACAGCACCAACGGCGTCATGGAGATTGTTCCTCATCCGATGGTCAAGGCTGGTGACACGTTCATTGTTCCGATGAACCGTTGCATGCGTATTGGTTCGACCGACATCACCTTCCGGCTTCCTGATGCGGGACCGGATCGATTCGTTCGTCAGCTTACCGATCAAGCCGGCTTCGAGATTCGAAACTACTTCGATCAGGGGTTGATCATCACCCACCCGGCGCGGTGCGTGAAGATCAGTAACATCACCCCGTCTTCTGGACCGTAGCCTGGCGCTAGGGCACCACGCCGCCCCCTGTGCGTGGTGCCCTGGCATTTTTACCCGGAGAGATAACGTGGACGAAGCCAAAAGTGACGCGCTAAAGAAGATGGTCAAAGCTGCTCGCCGAGCTCGGCTTGGATCGAAAAGCGAGGAGTCGGAAGTTCCCGGCCTCACTATCATCCTCGGGATGTCCAAGCCTCACCCTCACGAAGAAGTAGAGGAAGAGGTAGAAGAAGAGACCGAGGAAGAAGTCGAGGATTAGGCCGTGGCGGTTGAACACCGGGGCGAACGCTTCTCGGGATACAACCGCCCCAAGCGCACCCCGAACCACCCTCAAAAGTCCCACGCGGTTCTCGCCAAGGAAGGCGACCGCGTGAGGCTTATCCGGTTTGGGCAGCAAGGAGTTAGCGGCGCGGGAAAGTCTCCTAAGACCGCGAAACAGCGCGCGCGCCGAAAGAGCTTTAAGGCAAGGCACGCAAAAAACATTGCGCTGGGCAGGATGTCAGCAGCCTATTGGGCAGATAAGGTGAAGTGGTAATGCCGTATACTAGCGATGATCTCATCAATGCGGTCCGTATGCGCTGCCAGCTGCCAGCCGCCAGCAACGACGGTAAGTTCACCAACGCGGACCTGCTGGAGCTCGCAAACGAAGAGTTCCTTACGAACATCCTTCCAGAGATAAGGAAGGCCAGAGGGAACTACTACGTGGCGTCGGTGGACTACACGGTCGCGTCTGGCGTCTCTGCGTACAACATTCCGTCTCGAGCGCAGGGCGCGAGCCTGCGCGACGTAACGTTTGTCAACACGGACGGCACCGGGTTTAGCCTTCCTGAGATTCCTCTTGAAGATGTAGACTACTACAAGACAAGTGGATCAACGTGGTGGAGCACGGCACTTTGCTACTGCATCGAGAACAACAAAGTTCTCCTGCGCCCCGAGCCGACGCAGGCGGGAACGCTTCGACTGCGGTACTACCAAAGGCCGGGCCGACTTGTTCCGACGTCGGAGGCAATGAAAGTGACGGGCTTCGGCCCCAACCCAACCCAGGTTCAGGGAGATGTCCCGGCAAGCTGGGGAACGTCGAGCACTTTCGACATTGTGCTAGCGGACCCCACCTTTGACACAATCGCTACGGATGAAACAGTGACAGCCGTCACCACCGGCGCCGGCGGCAGTGTGACGTTCACTAACCCGTACCCGACCGAGCTTGCGGTAGGCGACTACATCTCGCTTGCTACCGAGAGCGCCGTCGTTCAACTGACCGCAGAGCTTCAGCCCGCGCTCATCAGCGCAACGTGCGTTCGCGTCCTTGAGTCGATGGGCGACCTTCAGTCGGCGCAGCTAGCCCAGGGGCTGTACCAGCGACAGATGCAGCAGGCCGTGGCGCACATTCAGCCTCGCAACGATGGCGAGCAGCCTCGCATTATAAACAGGCGCGGTCCGCTTCGCTTCAGCAGGCGGTGGCAGTGATATGGCACAAGAGCTTACGCTTTTGCCTGCGGGATGGATTCCAGATCCCAACCCCCACTCCGCCGCTCCTCCGGGCGCAGCGTCTGTAGCCAACAACGTTGTCATCGCGCGCCGAGGAGTCGTCGAGCCGAGGCCAGGGTTTCCGATTTCCGTATCCTGGACCGCTGCTTCCATCGGGTCGTACATTCTTCCATTCAACGCCCTTGAGTACATGTGGGAAACAGTAGTGCTCACGCCCTATGTTTGCTCCTATTTAGTCAGGCTTACAGATGGAGCTCGCGTTACCAAAAATACGGCCGTTGGCGCAGGCGTTTACCCTAGCGTAAATGTGGGAGCGGCCGCCTATGCCGAAATGCGGACCAACCTGTACTTCACTACCAGCGACGGATTGCGACGTCTGGAAACAGAAGCAGGAGCCGCCGGCCTGGAGTCTCATCTAACTGGCGTGCCAGCAGGGCTCACCCCGCTCACAAACGTGAAAGTCGCTCTAGGGCACTGGTTCAAGGCAGACTCTCAAGTTGCGTACCGCATTGTCTTTCAGAAAACAGTCAAAGGCATACCGCTTTACGGTGCGCCGTCTGGGCACCAGGTCGTCACAAACCCTGCAGCTGGGTCTGACGGGCTTGTCGAGCTCGACATTCCGCTCCCCCTTTCTACAACCGGAGCCAGAGGCGGCTTAGGCGTTGTTGCTGGAGACCGACTGCTGGTTTACCGAACCACGCAAACGCACCTGGCAGCAGGCGGCGGGGAAAGCATCGACCCTGGCGACGAGATGCAAACCGTTATGGACATTGAGCTCACTGCGGCTCACATTACGGCGGGGCGCGTTGCGGTTGCGGACTATGTTGAAGACATAAATCTCGGCCCGTTTCTTTACACAAACAGCACTGCCGACGGCATCCTTCAGGAGAACTCGCGGCCTCCTGTATCGTCTGAGGTGGTTGAGTATGCGGGCAGCCTTTATTTTGGAAACTGCCAACCCAACGCAAGGCAGGCAATCGACATCGTTGACCCCGAGCCGATGGAAACTTTGATTCTGACCAGCGCAGAGTTAACCGCCGGAAGCACAACCGTTGTAAACTTTGCGCCCTGGGTCGTCAAAGAAGAGCACGTGGGCAGGTTCCTTGGCGCTGTTCAAGACGCAGGCGGAGGCCCGTGGGACGGAGAGCCGCTAAACGGCGGGACGTACCTCGACAGATGTACGCAAATCATTGCGGCAGACACCGGGACCAACACCTACACAATAAGCAAAGCGGCGCTTGTCTCAACTACCGCCGGCGCCAACAGCCTTATTGAGGCTCACTCTTACGTTGCGGCAGCGTGCCAAGGGCAGATAGACGATGCCGTTTCTCCTCCCTACTTTCACGACATCTACTTCTCTAACTCTCCGCAAAATCCTCAATCTATCACAAAGCAGATCTTCACCGTTGACACGGTAAGCGCCCTAAAAACTGCAGAGTCACTTGCCGGCATCGCATCGCAAAATGGCAACCGGTACTTCAACACCTTCCCGGTGGGAACAACAACACAAGCGACCGTTGTTTTTGAAGAGCGAACGCCGACGTATGCCGCGCCGTCGGGCAACTCAAACGAGTGCGAAATGTTCGGCTACGCTGAAACCGAAGAGGCAAGCGGCTTAGTTCCCTCTCCTACTCGCGTGATACCGGAGCCGTTCGCGCTTGGGTCCGGGCTTACTTTTGAGAGCAACCAGTTCCAAAACCGAGTCTACTTCAGCAAGCAAGCGCAGCCCGAAGCCGTGCCGGCGCTAAACTTTTTTGACGTGGGGTCAAGCTCGTTCCCGGTTCAAAGAATGATTCGAACCCGCGAGTCACTTTTCATATTCAAGCGAGACGGGATATATAGACTCACGTCAACAAACCCGCTTGACCAGCGATTAGACTTGGTCGACCCGACGTTTTCTCTTGTTCACCCTGATGCAGCCTGCGCCTTTGACAACAAAGTTTTTGCATGGACCAATCAGGGAGTTGTGATGGCGTCTGACGCTGGGATTCTTCCCATTAGCGCAAACGTTGTGCAGCAGCAGCTGGAAGACATACAGACCACGTTGGCCGGCGCGTCTCCTGACGCAAAGCCGTTTTGTTTCGCCGACGAAAGCCGGGATATTGTTTACCTCGGCATACCGTCTGTTGCCGGCAGCTTAGCGTACTGCACTGAGATTTTTGTGTTCTGTGCGCGCACGTCAACCTGGAGCCGGTACGATTTTTCAGACCGGTATCTGAGGTCAGGCATAAAGAGGTTTACTTCTTCTGGCGCAAAGTTTGTTGGGTCTACCACAGGGATGGTGAGCTCTGCATACGAGCAAACAGCGCTGCCCTACGACCAGACGTTTACGATTGCGCTCAACGTTGTAAGCGGAACCGAAGTCACGATTACGGGCGGGAGCGGATGGACGCCTGTTGTTGGAGATGTGGTTCAGGCTGCTGGCATTGCTAAAATAGTGACAGCGGTTGCCAGCGCAACAACGTTCACTGTGCAGTCAACGGGGCTGGCGCCGGGAGCGGGCACCGCTTACGTGGCAGTGTCCAGTGAGCTCGAGTTTATTGTCAAGGAGGCTCAAAACCCTGGCAGGCTCAAGCACTGGCTTTATGTGACCCCGGTCTTTGGCGCGCTTAAGGAGATTGTTACTTTTGACGCCACCTTCAAGACCAACCAGGACATTACCCCCGCTACTTTGAATGCCAGCGTTCCGTACAGTGCAAGCGTGCATCCAAGGGTTGTTCGTCTTACGCCAACTCGGCAGCACAGTCGCGCTGCAGAGCTGTTTGTTAAGTTTGGGTTTCGCTCAGCGTTTGCTGACTGGGAGCTTCAAGGCATGTCTTTGACCTACCACTCAGGTTCTACAAGGGTGCAGCGATGAGGATTCCTAACCAGCCAAACGTAGAGAGATCTGAAGATCCCACGTCTTGGGCGTTTCGGCTCAACAAGTTTTTTCTTCAGGTTGTGTCTGCGTTCCAGTCTATCAAATCAGCAGACGAGTACGTTGACCTTCAGCTTGCTGGGACGGCCGAAAGGTTTCCCATTCGTCGCGATGCAAGCCCGGCCGATGCAGTGTTGCTTGCAAAGGCATCTGACGTTGAGCGTCCGTTTGATTCGGTTGTTGTGACCGGGATGCACTGGGGCCAAGAAGGCTCTGTTATTTACGCGCAACTTGCTGGCCTCACCGCCGGCAGGTTGTATGATTTAAGATTTTTGATACGACGGAAACTGTAGGAGCTATCCATGCCAGCGTTTTACGATCCCAACACTGACCCGCCAGTCGAGCTGCTGGATTCTGAGGGGAACCCTCGGAGCGGAGGCATAAATGTAACCATGGCGGGCGACCCAAACCGCCGGCCAGAGCTCGGTGACTATGACGAGGGTAGCTGGCAAAAAAACCGTCGAGCGTGGGAGAGGGACCTTGCCAAGTGGGAAGACCGCCAGCTGGGAATGCTCGAGGGCGAAGCTCCTTCTGTTGACGATCTTTCATACGATGTAGATCACGAGCGAGGAGACTTTTCTCTTGGAGACTCTGCTGCCGGCGCTGCTCTGGCAGACGAAGCAGCAATCGATTCGCAGCGACAGGCCTTGCGTCAGCTAGAGGACATCTACCGTCAGGGAGGTTACACTGACGCAGAGCGGGCTCAGATCGACCAAAGCATGATGCAGGCTCGAGCAATGGAGCAGGCTCAGGCTGCAGCCGCTCGGCAGCAGGCTGCCGCTCGTGGCATGACGGGCAGCGGGGCTCAGCTTGCAGCGCAGCTTTCTGCACAACAGGGGGCAATGAACCGAGGTCGAACCGCTGCAATGGACATTGCGACGCAGGGCCAGCGCCGCGCGTTGCAAGCGCTGCAGGGCGCAGGAGAAATGGCTAGCGGAATGCGTGAGCAGTCGTTTGACGAAGGATTCAAGAGAGGTTCTGCGATTGACGAGTTTACCGCAGACGACACGCAGTACCGGCGTGACCGGGAGCAGCGTCGCGCAGAGGCGGAAACGGCAGCTCGGAAGCACCGAACTGAGGCGACGCAACAGCGGTTTGAGAACCTGGCAGACATTAAGAAGAGTCGGGTAGATGCTAGCCAGGGATCTAGAGGGCTTATGAACCAAACTGAAAGTCGCGTGGACTCGGGAAGCGACAAGCAGCGAGGCGCGATCAGCGACCCCATAGAGACCGGAATTGATATTGGCGCGAAAGCCTTTGGAGCGTGATAGCAATGCCTAAGTTTTTCGAAACAGAAGAAGAAGAAGTTGTTGAAGCTAACTCCGCGCCGGCCCCCGATGCGTTTGGGGGACTGAGCTTTCCGTCTCCGCGCGCTACTCGGACGCCTCAGCAGATAGCGCAGGGAGCCGTTCCCATGGGACCGCCTTCAGCAAGGCAGCCGGGAAACGTGGCGCCATCGAACGATCTCGCTGCGCGAAAACGCGTTACCGGCGCGATGCGAAACCTTATGGAGGAGCGCGACCTCAGTGTCGACAAAGGCGTCACGACACCGTCTGCAGTCAGGCGCAGGTCTAATCGGCCCCTTAGCGACCGAGGGCGCAGCGTAAGAGATTCCGCCATTGCAACAGTTGAGCGCGAGCTCTTCCCAACTCCTCACGGCTTTCGTCGGCTGCCCTTGATTCAGGACGAAGGCTCTACGAGGCAAATGCCGACCCCTCTTCCAGAAGAGCTTACGCCTGAGCGCATTGATAAAGGCCTTGGCTTTCTTAGAGAAGACCTGCAGCCAACTCCAGCTCGCGGCGAAAACGAGCAGGGCGAAATGTCCTTTACGCTTGAAGAAGCGGACCGCTTGGCACTGGACGATAAAAAGGCCCAGAACCGCGCGTTCGAGCAGATGCAGTTTGCCGCTACGGCTGGTGAGCTTGCAACTCCCCGAGTAGACGAAGAGCAGATTGCTAAATACGAAGGGGAGATGGAGCGGTTTTTGTCCGACCCAGAGGGCGCTCGACAAAGGTACGAAGCTGCTGTCGCCGAAGGCACGATGTCACCGGGTGAGCTCGACGAGCTCTGGAACGAAGCGCAAAGCCAGCAAGCTGAGTTTGAGAGATCTCTAATGGAGGCAGGAACAAGAGGTCACACCCAAAACATTGAGGAGCGGTTGGCAGAAATAGACCGCCGCGAGCCTCCCCACCGGCAGCCTCCCCCGGAGGAAGCGCCCCCCGAAGAAGAGGCCAGCGACGCTCCAACAACTGCAACACCAAGTCTAGACGCGGTTGCCGGCGAGCTTGACGCCGAAGCTCAGGGACAGCAAACGCTTCCCGAAACGCCCCAGGAGACAGCAGCTCGCGAGGCGCGCCTTGAAGGCAAGGAGCAACAAAACAGGCAGTTTACTGAGCAAGACGAAGAGGCACGTGCTCTTCGCCGCTACCGCATAGGGCAAGCCATACGGGCGCTCGGTGCGCTTGGCCTCGGCATTGCCGGAGCCGGAGGAGGGCAGATACTTGCCCAAGGCGCCAGAGATGCTCAGGCGCAGCTGGCGCAAGGCCGCCAGGCTCGCAGGCAGCAGCGCAGGGAAGATGCGCAGCGCCGAGAGCAAGCGGCGCAGCGGAGGCAGCAGCAGGATATTGCTGAGCGCAGGCACCAGGAAACGCTAGGCCTTCAGCGCCAGCGCCTTGAAATGCAGCAGGGCGCAGATGCTCGCACGGCTGAAGAGTTTGAGGAAACCCGACGCCGCAACCAGCCTGCAACTGATGAGCAGAGGCAAGCCTTTATTGCGTCGCTTCCCGCAGACCTGCGAGAGCGCATGACGCCCGCAATAATGCAGCCTGGCTATACCGTAGGACAGGGCGAAGACTTAGTCGCCCGAGCTCTTCGCGACACGCGGTACAGTCGAGGCGGCGGCGGCGGCCGAGGCGGCCGAGGCGGCGGCGGCGGGGATGGCAGTAACAACAACCGAAGCGACACCTCTCAGTTTGGACGGGATACGGGGTGGGAAAACTGGGGCCCTGACCGAGTCAACTTGTTTCAGAACCTTGACCACCAAGAGAAGCTAGACTTCTTTTTGCGAGGATACCGCCCAGCAGATTGGTTCGGCCCCGGGAGCCCAGCCAGGCCAGCCAGCCAGGACGACGTTTCATCCAGCCAAAGGACAGATGCGCGAGACTTGCGGAATGCTGCGATCCGGGGCCTTGCGGGGCAGCAAGGTGTTGACCGATCAACGCTTCAAGCAGTGCGCGTTCTGGATGCGCAAGGAGTGCCGGCCAGCGCGGTTATTGGGCGCAGGGACCAGCCCTATACTTACGTGTGGAACGGCGCATCTCCTCCGTCACCGCAAGATAGAGAAAGGCTTGCCGGCAGCATTCGTTCGCGGAACTTGCTGAACCGCACAATGGCGCAGTACGCTCAAAACGCTCGCACTATTGAAAGCGCTCGCCCTGATCTTAGCGATCAAGCCATGGCGCGATTCCTTAACTCGGGAGAAACTGCTGAGACTTTAGGGAACTGGCTAATAGAGCAGGGAATCGGCAGCACACAAGCGCGAGTTCTTGCCGCCGCAAGAGCAGAAGAGCGCAACCTGCGGCAGTCTCTTGTTGCGGCTATTCGGGAGGCAGAGAACTGGGGAGCTCAAACAATCGGAGAGCAGCAGCTTGCTGAGTCTCAACTTCCCTCGACCGGCTACTTTAGCCCACAGCAAGAAGGCAGCGTGTCAGTTCAGCAAGTCACCGGAAGGGCTCGCATTGTTGCACGAGGCATGGACGATAGGCTTGGGCAGTTCCTTCGTCGCGAGCCAAATCGGTACAGCGTTGCCGGAAACCCGCAACAGCAAGGCCGCACCATGGCCCAGCTTGAAACGTACATCCGCGACCTTCAGCGTCGCGCAAGAGACGGGGACACCCAAGCGGCGGCAGAGCTTCAGGGCTTGCGGATCTCGGGAGCTTCTGGAGGAGGAAACTGATGTCATTCTTAGATCGCATCGGGCGCATGTTTGAAACCGACGAGGAGCGAGAGCGCAGAGAGCAAGCAAGTGCTCAGATGAAAACGGACCACATTGAGCGAGATGCAGCGCGCAGAGAAGCTCAAGAAAGCGGCCTCCTCGGATCACACGTCACGCAGGAAACTCTTTACGAAGACAACCGTGGTAGACGCGGAAGAATGATACCAACAGAAGAGTTTGACGAGCGCGCCGAACCTAGCGCCGTTTCACGGGCACTTGCCAGTGTCCCAGTCCCCGAGGCCGACAGCGCTAGCGAACAGGCCCTGACGGCGCTTGAAGGCTATGGCGACACCGTCCTGATGGGAACCCGCGACCGAGTTGTGTCTTCACTGCCAGGACAGCCCTCAAGGTCCGAAGTCCAAGCTGACGCAGCGGAACGCACGCTGCGAAACCCCGTTTCGTATTACAGCGGCGTCGGCACCGGCGTGCTGGCCTCGCTGCTTGGAGGAGCTGGCGCTGGAGCGGGCGTCGGAGCAGCTGGCCGAGCGGGAGGAATGGGCATTGGCACAGGAAGAGCCATTCTTGATCCCGTAGGCCAGCTGGCTCGGGGCGCCTCTGCGCTAAGAAGCGGAGCTCGAGTAGCAGCCCCGGCGGCAACCGCTACGTCAGCAGCAGCGCGAGCAGCAACGCCAGCATCCACAGCAGCGCGAGCAGCGGCGCCCGCCGCCGCGCCGGCCGCCCAACAGGCGCCTCGCGCTCAGCAGGCTGCGTCGCGGGTGGCTGACATCCCCGGAGCGCTAACCGCCCAGGGAACTCGCAACATCCGAGGCGCGGCGCGGACGGTGCGGAGCAGGGTTCCAGGGGCGCCGACCCAACGAGGATCTGCGCCTATCGACGCAAGAGCGACAAGAGAAATACTTTCTCCGCTGATGACCCGCGTGTCTGACGACATCGGAAACGTTGCTACTCGACCAGCGCAAACTCAGCAAATCAACATGCTGGACCGCCTGGGCACCCAGCCAGGAGGAGTCAACGCGAGAAGCTTTGCGACAAGGGTGACCAGTCCAATTGGCAACGTCGCGACCCAGCCGGCCGCTACTCGAACGCAAGTGCAACGAAGCGCAGAGTATCTTCAAGGAGTGCCGACCCGAAGGCTTGGAAACCCAACAAGAGTAACAAGCCCTATTGGCAACGTCGCAACTCAGCCGTTCGCTACGCGAGTTGTTCCGGGCACTCAGGTAGGCCTTCCTCCCGGAAGCCTGGCTGGGGGCAGGACTCTTGCAACTGGGCGCCCACCAATGCCCTCTGCCCCCACTTCTGCCGGCAGCGCAAGCATGCCTGGGGCGAGGACTCAACTGCAGCCACCCCCGGGCAGCCTTGGTGGAGGCAGGACCTTAGTTGGGAGCCCACCGGGAAGCCTTAGTGGCGGAAGAACTTTGGTTGGCAATCCTCCTGGCAGTCTTCAAGGGGGGCGCACTCTGGTTCAGCAGCAGCCCATCACGCCGATGCGGCATGCTCTGCAGCAAGCGTCAGGCGCAGTTGGGCGACGAGCTCGGTCTGCAGGGCAGTCTTTAGGGCAAGGAGCTCGGACGGCGGCTGGCGCCATCCCGGCTTACGCTCGCGCTGCAGTTCCTGCGGCTGTTGGCGTTGGGTCCCGTTTTGCCGCTGAGTCGGCGATAACTGGGGCAAACGTTGGCGAGTCTAATTTTCTGTCGGAAGGGTATTTTGAAGATGCGGCTCAGACCCTCGCAGATCCCTTCACCCAAGGCATAGGCGCGACCTTTGCCGCACTGGCTGGACGCCGAGCTGGCAGAGCCGCCCGTGCCGCACAGCGAACAGGCAACCCCCTGGCAAGGCAAACAGACATTGCAAGAAGCCAGGCAGCAAACAGAGAAGCGGCTGACTTCTTGAGGGCAGCCGGGGCCAAGGATTCGCAGATACAATCGCTGACAGATCCTCTTCGAGAGGGGGATTCTGTCGCAAGCCGCATTTACGAAAGGCTCAGCGAGACTGATCCAGGCCTTGTCCGCATACTGCAGACTCGCGGAAACCTTCGCAGAAACCTCGACTCTGCCGCCCGAGGAGCGGCAGACACAACGCAAGACACATTGAGATCTGCGCCGGCAGCTGCCACTGAGGCCCTAAACCGGGCATCTCGCCTAGATGTGGATAGTCTCCCTGCCGCTTTCGAAAGCTTCGCAGTGCGGCAGGACTTGCCAAACCTTACGGAGCTAGACCAAAGGTCACTTAGGGAGGCCGTGCAGCAACTTAGATCGCTTGGTCAGCCCCGCAACTACGGCGAGCTTCGCCGAGTAATCAACCAGCTTGCCGACCAAGGCAATCAGTTCGCTAAGGGAGGACAGATTCAACCAGCAGACGTGCCTGCGGTTCGGGGCGCAGGGCTAGCGGCTGACTTTCTTCGAGATGTCGAGCAGCGCATTCTTCGCGAAACAATGGGAGACGAGTTGGCGCAAAGTCTCAATGCCTCTCGGCAGCGCACTATGGACTTGATTACTTTGGCGCCGCTGGCGCGACAGCAGGACAGTCAGAGTCTTACTTTGTTGGGCGCAAAGTTTTTGTTGTTTGGCCTCACAGGCGGCGCCGCGATGGGATTTGGCGGCGACCTAACCAGGGAAGCCTTTGGCGAGGAGACCGCAGAAGCCGTCGACAGCACTGTTACGTGGTTGGCCGTTCTCGCACTTATGGGAGCTAGCAGTCAAAGTGCCCAGGGCCGGCGGGCACTAAGCAGGCTTCGCACCCAGTGGGAGCAAGCGCATCCCCAGGTGTACCGAGCTCTTGAGCGCACGCAACAAGACACGTCGGGAGATCCCCTTGAGCGCGCCAGCAGAAACGCAAACAGCGCAGAGCTTGCCGTTCGGCTGTCTCTTCAGCGAGAGAT
>MDSZ01099658.1_pt1 | contig 11567 bp, 13 predicted proteins | sample 811201 | NCBI WGS metagenome assembly MDSZ01 (sample SAMN05326647, study PRJNA326480) | marine metagenome | isolation source: seawater | place: Indian Ocean: North | collected 2010 | reverse complement strand
TGTGTAATGTCATAGTCTCCAGATCTAATAAAAGCTGGAATAGCAGTTGTTCCTGAGCTATTGACTTGATCAGTTCCTTTTTCGTGACAATAATAAGTTGTTGCTCCATTAATGCTGGTCATTCCTTGAAGGCCTGAACATACAGGGGTTCCTGTAGAATTATATTCGGTTGCGTATGGTTCAGGAAATACTCCTTGGTCCTGATACGTTGTTCTTGCTAACGAAGAAGTTGTCCAACAATTTTCTGAGTAGTTATAAGTAACACATCTATCAATTTGTGTAGATCCCTCTTTAGCATAAAACCAATTTACTTCTGTGTATAAACTATTGTGTGCTGAATAAATAATATCAGAGGCGTTATAATTTATACCTAAATTATCTCCATCACTTGTAAATACAAAATCTTCTACTAAACTTGGTAGTGATTTAACTGTTCCGTCGTAAACAAAAAACCCTCCTTCAGCTGACATCCAATACACAGCACCATTAGAATATGACAATGCGTGTTGACCTATTAACCCACAGTTTGTACCTACTTGTCTAACGGAGAAAGTAAAAGGTGGACCAACGAATTGAATTACATAAGCTGCATTATCTGTTACGCAAAATAAATAATCTTTACCTTGGACAGCTCCTACAATTTTATTACCTGTGTCTAATCTAAATGTTCCAGCCGTATTAGTAGCAGTCGGAGCATAGCTATTTAAATTTTCTTGTGTAGAAAATCTTACAAACATCGGATCTTGTGTAGCTGAGTCTCCAATAGTTGTTTCTGTTCCAAAATGAAATAAGTGTCTGTCTCTATCGGAGACAAGAGTAAATCTACTAGCCGTTGGGTTTGCTGATGTAGAAAAACCAGATGTTGCTGTTGATGCTCTGATAGTTCGTGGGTTAGATGCGCCAGCGTCCCACGTAAAAGTTTTACCATTATGAATAGTTGCAACCAACACTTCTCCAAAATTATCTAGCGACCAATTTCCTGGATCAAGAACTACTGAACTTGACGATCTTGCTGTACCCCAAGTAGATGTACTCCAAGTTGATGTACTCCATCCATAACCGTAAGTTTGAAAAATAGGTCCAACTTCTACATATGGTAGTATAGAGGCTGCACCAGTACCAGATGTATTGGCTGCTGAATTAGATGGCATCGTAATTTCGAATGCATTTGTAGATGCATTTTTAACTTCAAAACCATTGTCTGTAAAATCTGCTGTTGCGTATCCAGAACCTGAAGGAACTGTAACTCCAGAAAAAGTTACAAATCTTCCATTTTCTAAACCGTGAGAAGTTTTGTTTACTGTTACTGTTGGTGAATTAAGAACGGCGTCAAAAGTAGCGCCAGTAATAGCTGTGTCTGTTGGAGTGATATCGTAAAAATCGTCTCCATAAAATAAAAATAAACCTGATGATGTTCCTATAGCTGTATATTTTTCTCCAGATAAACTGGCAAAAGCAAGTTGTGCTCTTGCAACACCTGGTAAAGTTTTTTGAGCTATAGTGAGTTGAGTCCAACCACCTATTTTTTCAGGTAGTCCATATCTAAATCTAACAAAATCACCATCTGTCCATTGGTTTTCTGACCCTGACTCAGTGGCTTGTTTATTAAAACCTGGTTTAAAGTTGAGTTTCTGTAGCATATAGTCTCGTTATACACAGTTTTTCTTTATTTTGGTAGTATTATATTCCATTCTAGATCGCGAATCAAATCATCTAAATAGAATATTTTCATTTTACCGCTCTCTAATAAATCTTGAATTTCCTGCATATCTAATAGTACCCATTCTTTTTTTGTCTCAAATACCATCTTATCTGCTTTAGAAAAAGTAAAACCACGTTTTGCTGGTTTCTTTTTATAAGTAGTATCCATTTTTCTTATATCAAATCTTAATGTTTCATTAGAACGATTTTTAATTATACCTTCAACGTGCCAACACTCATTTTTAATTTGAGATCTAGTTGCATATTTTATAGATTTTTTTATTAAATTTTTTTCTGCAAATTTTTTTATCATCTAAAATTAGGTCCTGCTATCCAAGATACCAAAGACCATCTTTCTCCTTTCTTCATAGCTGTAACTTTATGTAAAGTCCAACTTGGAAATATTACAGCATATCCCAAATCTCTTTTCATTTTGTTTTCTTTCCCTTGATTAATTATTAAATCCCCACCTTCATAACTATCTGGTTCAGATAATTGTACACATACTGAAAGCTTTCTAATTTGTGTTTGATATCCTTTATCCACGTGTTGATCATATTTACCTCCGGGAGAATTATAATGAGTTAATTGTATAGCTTCGTGCATACCCCATAAATCAAAATTATAATACTTTTGATTAATATCTAATACAATGTCATTTAATCTGTGAAATATCCAATGAGTATCTTCATTACATCTTAACCAAAGAACTTTAGATTTTCTAATATCTGCAGCGATTTCACCTTTAAGTCTAGTCTTAGCAATTGAAAGACCATTATCTTTACCAAGCTTAATTATTTTTTTACATTCTTCTTTAGTAAAAGCTTGATCCCAATAACAATATTCAGGAATAGTATCAGTGTGAAAATTCCATATGCCGCCTTCGGTTATTTTTGCTTTCATAATTCTTTCTAAGTGAGAAAATTAAAAACTATTAAGGTATGTAGTCCTCATCATTGATTGAACCATTTGCAGATTCTTCTCTAGTTCCTAGTCTAACCCAAGCTGTTGTAGCTTCGTCCCACTTATAAATATCTTGTGTATCACCTACTTGTGATTCTAATGTAACTGGTGGCACCCATTTATGGTTTGCCGCATCATAAGTCCAAGATGCAAAAGGTCTAGGAGGTACAAAAGCATCTGCTGATGCATCGTACGTCCAGTCATTACCAGGAAAATGTCCTCTTAAAGCTTTTGATTGGTCAGCTGATTCATCACCATTTTCATCGTGATGTTTGCCTTCCCAAGTATTGTATGAGCATTGTACCCAATTAGTAGAGTCTCCATAAAGTGATTTTAAAAAAGCTATACCTTTTGCTTCTGATTCTGTTCCGTTGTCATCTAAAACAGCATCTGCAACAGCTGTAACTTGTGTTACTTTATTCTCTTCGTCAATTCTTGCAAAGTGTGCCATTACGCTTTGAAACTCCCTGATCCTGTAAATTTAACAATTGTATCTGTTCCTGAAGTAGTAACAGTTGGAGATCCAGTAGTTACTCCTGAATAATCAGCAGTAGGAATTTTTACGATTACAATTCCTGATCCACCGTTTCCGCCTTTACCATAATCTTGTGTGTAAGGTCCCGGACCGTGTCCGCCTCCGCCTCCACCGCCACCGGTGTTAGCAGTTCCTGATGTACCTTGTCTTTGGCCACCGCCTCCGCCGCCGCCAGGGCCGCCTGATCCGCCAGATCCAGAGTGACCGATTCCTCCGCCGCCTCCGCCTGCGTATGTTACATCTGTTCCGCCCATTGTAGAAGGTGATCCAGTTCCGCCAGTTCCGCCAGATGATGATCCGCCGTTTCCGCCTTGTCCGCCAGCTCCTCCGCCGCCGCCGGCTCCGCCTTGGTTAGTTGCTCCTCCGCCTGCATTTCCTTCAGGGGGTGAATAACCACCTTGGTTTCCGTCACCGCCAGTTCCTGGAGATCGTCTTCCATTTCCTGAGCCACCGTCTGAACTTGGAGAGTATGGAGATCCTCCACCTCCCGCTGATGATGCAAAACTTATACCTGTTCCGACAATAGATGATTCTTGAGAAGCTGTTCCAGGTGTGCCTGATGGATAATAAGTGTATGAAGTTCCACCGGCTCCAACAGTAACTGTGTAAGTTTTTCCTGCTGTGAATTCGTATCCGGCTAAAACTGGTGCACTGGTAATATTTCTAAAACCACCTGCTCCTGCTCCACCTCCGTGGTCGCCGCCTGATCCTGATCCACCACCAGCTACGACTAAGAATCCGCTGATTGTGTATTTTCTTGCTCCTGTTCCTCTTCCGAATCCTCTAGAAGCAGAAGATCCAAATGTACCAAGTAATGGCATATCGCTTTCCTCCTATTACGCGAATTGTACCTGCGATGCAAATACTGTAAACGCTGTATCGCCTGTTTTAACAATTGTATATGAATAAGAGTCTACAGAGTTAGCGTTTCCAGCGCTCGGTGCTGCTCCACCTTGCCATTCTGGTGTTACACCTGAACCGTCAACTTGAACGGCACTGTTGTAATAAGGTGTTCCAGTGTTTGTAACAAGGAATGCCACTGTTACTGATTCTCCTGTATCCATAATATTGTTCATCGAATTAGAACCGTCACCTCTTAAGTTTACAGTGAAGTTACCAGACGATGCAGTTGTGTAATATAAAACTGATTGAGTTATTACATCATAGTTAATTGTACCTGTAGCTGCTGTCGCAGAAATTGTAATTTTTTCTGCAGTCGATAAAATTTTACCCATACCATTGAATGTAACTCTTCCATATCCTTTTGGAGTTAAGTTCAAATCAACGTTAGTATCATCACCAGTTACTGATAAATTTGGTGCATTACCAGTTGCTGCGTTAGTGATTGTAAATTCGTTTACTGCTGAAGACGTTGTTACAAATTTAACTTGTTCTTTTGAGTTTTCATCATTGATACCGTGAGCTGTGTCAATAATTATATTTTGACTGTTTGTATCTAAGTCTGCTGAAAGTTGTGGTGAGTAGTCAGAAGCTAAATCAGTGAACGCTGTGTCAACGACATTTGTTCCATCTGAATAAACCATTTTAGTTCCTTTGTCAGCTGCTGCCCAAGTGACACCAGTTCCAGAAGAAGTTTTTACAGTTAATGCGTGAGCACCTGAAGTTCCATTTGTAATAACGTAAGTTTTTTCAATTGAATCAGGAACAACAACGTTTACTGCTCCAGAAAGTGTTCCAGTTAATTTTATTACTGCATTTTTACCATTAGAAACTGCACCATTTGTAAAAGTTAAAGTACCTACAGATGCTGCTACTGCTTCGTAACCGCCTACTGCTTGTTCTAATATTAATAAGTTTGTGTTAGTGATTTGTCCCCAAGTTCCTGAGTTTTCCCCAGTTGCTTGTACTGTTAGTTTTAAACTAGCCGATGTTGAGTTTGCCATAATTTTTTACTCCAATAATGTTATTTTTATAATTTTATTAGATTGCTGTCAATCTATTAATTTTAAGCAGCGGTGTCAACTTCTTTCCAAGTAGGTGCTGTGCCAGTATTAACTTGGTTCCAAATCAAAGTATTAGCAGTTCCGCTCGCAATTGTCAAAGCATTTCCAGTAGGAATTACCGTAGCATCCCCTTGAATTGGGCCTGGATCGCCATCATTCATTGTCATAGCAATACCAGTAATCATTGCATCTGGAGCCGGATCAGCATTACCTAATGCCATTGTTGAAGCTATTCCAGTAACATTTATAGTGTTATCAGGATTTCCCCAATTACCCTCTCCCCAACTATATCTGCCCCAGCCTCTATTAATTTCTCCTACAACTGTTTCATTACCTAAAGTTGCGGTCATCGCTTGACCTGTAACATTTACGTCTACAACAGTTGTGTTAGCATTCCATCCTTGTTGACCCCAAGCTACACGGCCCCAACCAGTTTTAACTTCTGCATCGACAGTTACAGAACCAACTGCACTTGTCATTTGAATACCGGTAGGAATTACTTGACCAAAACCATTCCAAACTAAACTGCCCCAAGTTGAACGTCCCCAACCTCTGTTAATTTCGCCAACAACTGTTTCAGTTCCTATAGCAAAAGTTGCTAAAAGATTTGTGTTATCAACTATTGCTGTGGTGTCGCTTAAAGTTCCCCAACCACCATTACTCCAAGTTGTTGCTCCCCAACCTTTTCTTAAAAATGCTGTTACGCTTGAAAGATTTGCAGACATTGCAAATCCAGTTACGTCAGTTGTAGAATTATTTATATCTCCCCAGTTTCCAAATCCCCAAGTTCTACCACCCCAGCCGGCGTTTACTTCCGCTGTAATAGTTACACTTGCAAGAGTTGCGGTCATTGCTTGACCAGTGGCAACTGCGTCTCCTATTGCACCCCAGGTACTAAAGCCCCAAGTTTGTGCACTCCAACCAGAATTTACTTCTGCTGTAATAGTTACTGAAGCTAATGTTCCAGTTAATGCTTGTCCTGTAATTGTAGCGCCTTCATTATTATTGCCCCAAAGTTGTTGACCCCAACCGTCGGCTCTACCCCAACCAGAATTTACTTCACCAGTTACAGTTACATCTGCTAAAGCGGCATCCATACTTCCGCCACCGCCCCAGAAATAATTGCTCCAAGTATCTATACCCCAAGCACTGTCATTTGGATTAGTTACACTTATAGTTGCATTATTTTGTGCTCCCCATTCACCGTTGTTCCAAGATAAGGCACCCCAAGTGTTTTGAGTAATAATACCATTACCACCCATTCCAGTTCCGTGAACATAACACATCCAAATAAAATCTAATTCATTTGGTGGTGTGTATTCTACGTAACGAGTAGTTGCTGCATTAAAATTTGAAGTGTTAGTCCACGTTACTTCTGTAACGTTAACGCCATCGAGATTATAAGTTACACCTGTTGATAATAAAGATCCTGATCCAGTGGTTTGTTTAAAAACCATTGGGTGATTATTATTTGATGCGTCGTCTTGATTAAATCTTAAAGTATAATTGGAAACAGTGTTAATATCGTAAGTAGGTCTAACGCCATCTAAATAATAAACGTTACCTGTTCCGCCGCTCGGAAATAGTGCTCCCGATGCTACGGTTACGATATAAGTTTTGTCAGCCATAGGAGCTACCTCCTACGATTAACCTGAGATCCTTAAAAGAGCTGCAGTAGATGTTGCTGCTGGAAACTGAATAGTAAAAGTTCCAGACGTTGCAGTTTTGTCTCCACCAAAATCTAAAACACAAACTGCGTCAGTTGTAGAAGATCCTGAACCAGTAGTTGTATTGTAAATCAGTGCGCCTCTTGCTGTAAGAGTTACACCAGTGAAAGATAAATTTGCAAAATCGGCTCTAGCTACACCGGCTGTCATTGAAGTTCCAGCATTGACTAAAGCTCCACCGCCTGCTGCGTAAGTGCCTGATGCACTAACTTGACCAGCTGTGATGTAGTTAGTAGTTGCAGAATTTAAAGTTGCGCCTGAAGTGTATAGAGCTAATTTAAAAGTGTCACCACCAGATTGTTTAAAACTGTGTGAACCATCTAACAATTCTTTTTTAAAAGAATTACATATTGCTTGTGTTATTGCCATAAATTATCTCCTTATTTTCCACCGACTCGAGGAACACCGCTTTGGTACTCATCGCGTCTACGTCTTCCCATTTGTTCTATTGAGAAGCCTTCAACTACTTGTTTATACTTTCCTTCGTATAATTGCAAGAGATCATTTGGGCCCTTCAAAAAACTAAATGCCTCTACCAGGCAGGCATACAAAAGTCCGTTGGGAAAATACAGACTTAGATATGTAGTAGTATTTGTACTTGATAATCCTTCGTCTTTCAAGATATAATTTAACTGAATTGTGTATGTCTGATTTGGAGTAGGTGCAAAAACCAAAGTATTTTTATCCCACCATCCATAGTATTTTGGAACCCCTGTAGTTCCTTTTGGATTATATTCACTCATAAAATTAGTATCTCTCCACTGTAAAAAATCTCTATTATCCGCTGAAGATGTACCATCCGAGTCTATTATTTGAGCTGATCTAATTATCAAAGCATTGTCTGGAACGTCTATATATCTTTGATTGACAATAAGATTTGCCGTAGCATATCTTTTATTATTATCAGAATCTACGTCTCTAAATATTTTCCATTCAGCATCATTGATAAAACCATTAATAATAGAATCAGATAAAACTGTACTTGATACTTCTGTGTAATCTCTAATTTTTTGTACTAATTCTGCATATGTCATACTGATGTATTATCATTGATCGGTCCAGCCGATACAAATGATCCTCCTCCTGTTTCAGCGCTAGAAGCATTGTTAACTAAATTAAAAGTATAACTGTTTTCTACAGTTATTGTTGACGGTTCTCCAGCTTGTTTCATAGTAGTTTGTACCATAGTTATAGAGTATCCACCACGTACTTTTGCACCCAAAGAGTGAGTTGTAGCCGTTGTATTTTTTGGAGTTTTACCTCTAAAAGGAGCATTCGTTCCTCTAGTACAACCAATCAACTGATTTGCTGTATTGCTAGTGTATTGAATAACTTCGTTTTCATAAAGTCCAGAAGTAGAATTTACTTTTTCAATTACGACATAACCTGCAGAAGGAAACTGAGAAGAGTCATTTAAAGTAATTACATCAGTCGTTGCATTTATATCAGCGGCCAATGTAGTTTGTAATTCTAAAGTAGAAACTGCAACACCGCCAACAGGACTTTTAACATCATAAAATCTTACAATGTCTCCGTTTACTCTTGCACTATTTGGTTCGTCGATTGTAACTAATGTAGAAGAAGCTGCAGTTGTTATTGGATTATCTTTTAAAATATCTAAAGTAGGAAATTCTGTTCTTGCAGGTCTTGCGTTTGTTAAACCTTGTGGATCTGCAGAAAAAGGTTTTGGATCTAATTGTGGTTGTTTTTTTTCAAATTCTGATGTGTGAACTCTAGCGCCATTCCATTCAATAACCATTTCATTGTATGGAAAAGCCAAACCTGACCTGTCTGAAATAAAAAGTGCAAATCTTCCTGATGAATTTTTAGTCATAGTTATATATTAGGGTAATAGTTTTTAGGAGTTATATAAGAACTTGATGGCGAACCATCTTCTTGTAAAGCTCTATTTAACTCATCTTCGTATAATAATTTAAACTCCTGTGTTCTTTGTGGTGCATATTTTTGTGATAAGTAAAAAGTTAATCCTGCTACCATACACGGAACAAACCTGTAAGGTACATCACTTACATTAGTATAGTCTCCGGCATCTTGGATTCTACTTACATAATAATAATTTATAAAATCTCCAACTTGATCTGAACCAGGTGTTAGATATAAAGTTATTGTAACTCTATCTATTAATCTTTGCACAAAATATTGTGATGGTTGACCTGTTGCAGTTTTATTTGAAAAAGCTTGATATTGGGATCTGCTTATTTTTGTTAATGGAGAATCAACATTTGCAGAAGTTCTGTAAGAAGCTTCTAATACATCATCAACTCCATATACAGCTGTAGCATCAGATGTACCATCATCTGTTGAACGAAACATTGTATACGTAGCTTGATTGTTAACTAATGTCAGATTATTATTTTTGACTTCCCAGTAATGAAGACCTCTGTTGCCCCATTCTTGAAACATTATGTTTAAAGAACGTCTTGCTGATCTTAAATCATTACCAGAATAATCAAATCTACCAAATCTTTCAAAAGCTTCAGTAATTATATCATCTATACTAAACGTTGACTCAAACGTTGTTGTTCCAGAAGTAGCCACTCATCCTCCTATCCGTCGTAAAATACAGTTACAGACGTGATACCAGTACCTAAGCTAGCAAAGCATCCATTGCTATCAAAAACTACTCCGTCATCAGGAATGTATGGATCAAGCATATCGTCTTGATTCGGTGTATCTATAGTAAGTAAAACAGTTCCAGAAGCACTATCATTATTGTAAAATTGAAGTTCACCAGCTGTTGCTGAGCTAACTCCGTGTAGTCCTCTGATTCTTGTTCTTCCTCCAAATACTAAACCACTTGTACTTGCCGCAAAACCGCAAGACACATTAGTAACTGTTCCTGAATGAACGATTTGTGTAACTTTTGTAAATACTTGTCCAGTCGTAACTGTTGAGCTTCCTGCCGGTCCTGTAATTCCAGACTCACTAACAGTGCTCACTCCATCTTTTCCAATTCCAACAACATTAAAAGTTACTCCGTTGTTTGAATCACCCGCAGTCGAAGTAATATTTACCGCTGCTGCAATTCTGTTGGATTCCGAGCCACCTGTGAACACACCTGTTCCAGTTGTAAGAGTCATATCTCCTCCACCTGAATTAGTTTGGTTCGCACAAATGTCTACAGTCGATGAACTTATCGCTTTAAAGTATTTCGCTTTTACATCAGTATTCATTGCACCCATTGTTTTCTCCTTAAAATTTTATGCGGGCCCGAAGGCCCACATTAATTTATTTTATTAAGCGTATTGTTTATAAGCAACAATCCAAGTGAATCCACCCTGCGCTGAAGCAGTAGTAGTATTCGTAATCTGTAAGAAAATATTTCTTGCAGATGTACCTGTGTTTACTCTTGGAGACGCAGGTGCTGTTGCACCGACACTCGTATCGATTAGAGTAAAAGAATAGTGAGCACCTTCAACGATTGTTGTTCCACCATCTAATAGGCCATCAGTGTCCGCAGCCACTAATTGAGCACCACCAGTAGCAGTACCAACTTTATATCCAATGTCGCCTGAAGCAACTGTTGGAGCTGAAGTACAAACTAATTGTATACTTGTGATTATTGTTTTCGCTGGTTGAGAAAAAGTTACTTCGTTAGTTCCTGCAGTTGCATTAACTTCTGCAGTAGTAACTGTTCCCATTGGTTGCATTAGCGTACCAGTGTAAACACCATCAGCATCTACTTTAAAATTATTTGTGTAGACACCTGTTGTTGCATTTTTACTTGCACCAATAAAACCGTTTTCCGATCGTACTGGTCCTGTAAACGTAGTATTTGCCATATTTATATCCTCCTAGTTTTTCCGAATACTGTCTCTAGGCTGTCGACTATACTCGTCAGTATTCTAATTAAATGTATAGTAAAATAGTTATAGCTTAGTTTTTAGTAGAGCGCAAGAGGGTCTGTGATGTGGAGTGGTTTTTTCCAACGATGTAGCTTTTTAATTAAGTAGCTACTGAAACTTGTGGGGCAGCGTCTTCCACCTTGTTTAGCATATGCTCTTTTTGAGCTTCTGCTAATTTAATTTGGCTAATGACCTCTCTAACTTTTCGGTCTATCTTAACCATATCGAGAGTATATCTACCCTCGTTAAGATGCTCCTGCTCCCATTCTAGGTCCAGAACCTTCTTTTGTTTGTATAGGTCCTGCAGTTGTGTGTGCATCATTTATAACCTCCTCATAGGTTATTCTATTTAGCGGGCCATACATTCCCGCGTATTCCCATTTTATATCATTTTGTCCTAATTTGTCAACTATGGCATTTTCCAGAGAGGTTGGATTATCTTCTGATTCAACTTGGAATTCTCCAAAGTGATTATAAGCCCATATTTTAACAATAAATTTAGTCATTCTGCTTTCTATATTTAGATTGTGGCGAGACTGTGTCCCGCCACAAAATTAGTAGGTATTAAGCACCTTCAACGCCAAATATTCCTCTATAGTCAGAAACTCCGAAAGAGTATCTTTCTCTAGCTTTATATCTTACGTTTCCAGTATCGAAGTCACCTTCCATAGCCGTTTTAATTGGGCTTCTGTCAAAGTACTTCATTCCATTTGGAACATCAGTAATGATGTAGAACGCATCTGTATCAGTTAAGAAATTGTTCACTCTGTAACCTTGAGGAACCATTCCCATAGATACGATTGCATTGATA
>MDSZ01269800.1_pt1 | contig 11568 bp, 7 predicted proteins | sample 811201 | NCBI WGS metagenome assembly MDSZ01 (sample SAMN05326647, study PRJNA326480) | marine metagenome | isolation source: seawater | place: Indian Ocean: North | collected 2010 | reverse complement strand
TTGATTACAAAATTAAAAATGCCACTAAATAAAATAGCTATAGAATTAAACAAAAAAATAATAGACAAAAAAAAGATTTCTAAAATTCAATTAAAAAAAGGTGATAAAATAGAAATAGTTCATTTTATTGGAGGCGGATAATGATCGATAAAAAATTTAAAATAGCAAATAAAATTTTCAAATCTCGTTTAATAGTTGGAACTGGAAAATATAAAAATTTTAGTGAATGTGCAAAAGCTATAAAAACTTCTGGAGCAGACATTGTGACAGTTGCTGTCAGAAGGGTGAACATATCAGATAAAAATCAACCTAGATTAATGGATTATGTTGATCCAAAAAAAATTACTTATTTACCAAATACTGCAGGATGTTTTAATGCAGAAGATGCTATGAGAACTTTAAGATTAGCAAGAGAAATAGGTGGGTGGAAACTGGTAAAGTTAGAGGTTTTAGGAGATAAAAAAAATTTATTTCCTGAAATGATTGAAACACTTAGATCTACGGAATTGTTAACAAAAGAAGGTTTTAAAGTTATGGTTTATTGTAATGATGATCCATTAATGGCGAAACGGCTGGAAAATGCAGGAGCTGTTGCTATTATGCCTCTAGCAGCACCAATTGGCTCAGGTCTTGGAATTCAGAATAAAATTAATATTAAAATAATAAGAAAGCAAACAAATTTACCATTGATAATTGATGCTGGATTAGGGCAGGCATCTGATGCTAGCATTGCAATGGAATTAGGATGTGATGGAGTGTTGATTAATACTGCTATTGCGAAAGCAAAGTATCCTATACAAATGGCTGAGGCAATGAAACTGGCAGTTATTGCTGGAAGAAAATCTTTCCTATCTGGAAGGATTAATCCAAATTTATTTGGTTCTGCATCAACTTCAAATAAAGGTATTATTTAGTTTTTTTTTTATAAAATTTTTTCCTAAATTTTCTTTTTTTAAAAATTTTTCTTCCTTTACTTTTTGTAATATTGTCTTCCTTTTTAGTTTCAATTTTTATAGCTTCAAGCTTTTCTACTTTTTCAATTTTATCTAATACTTTTTTTGTTTTAGATTTAAATTCAATAATATAATCCTCTAGATTTAACTCGTTATTGGTATTCAATTCAATCTTTGCTTTATGTTTTTTTTCAAAGTATTTTACGACTTCTTGGTAGTGATCATTTATATGTTTCTCAATTTTATTGTTTATAGTTAATTCAACTAATTTAGCGTTATGCTCCAATGTTTTTATTTCTATTAATTTAAGAATTTTTAGAACAAAAGTTTCATCTGTTAATTTCATATGCCATTTAACATTACTCTCTCTAAGTCTCTGTCTTGACATTTCGAGCAATCCAAAATTACTTATTCTACCTATTTGAATTCTTGCTCTGTCATTTCTACACTTCTCTTTTAATTTCCTTTCAACTTGTCTTCTGTTATTGAAATTTAACATATCTATAAAATCAATTATAATTAGTCCCGACAAATCTCTTATTTTTATTTGTCTAGCAATTTCTTCAGCTGCTTCAATATTTGTGTCAAAAGCTGTACTTTCAACATTTTTTTGTTTTATTGATTTGCCTGAATTTACATCTATCGATACCAACGCCTCTGTAGGATTGATTACTAAATATCCACCTGATGTCAATTTTACCTCTGTTTCAAATATTTCAAATAATTTTCTTTCAATATTTTCTTTAAAAAAAAGAGGGACTTTATCTCTATATTTTTTCACTTTTTTTAGTTGATTTGGCATCATTAATTTTAGGTAATTCTTAGTCTTTTGATATCCCTCATTTCCTTCAACAAATATATTCTGAGTATCATCATCATACATATCTCTAATGCATCTTTTTATAATATCACTTTCTTGATGAATAAGAGACGGTGCAATAGAGTTTAATGCATTTTCTTTTATTTGATCCCAAACTTTAACTAAATTATTTAGATCATTATCAATTTCATTTTTAGTTTTGTTTGAGCCAGCTGTTCTAACAATAATCCCCATTTCTTTGGGAATTTTAATTTCATTTAAAATATTTCTTATTTTTTTTCTTTCGCCCGGATTAAAAATTTTTCTTGAGATGCCGCCACCTTTTGCGGTATTTGGCATTAATACAATATATTTTCCTGCTATTGAAATAAATGTACTTAATGCAGCTCCTTTTAATCCCCTTTCATCTTTTAGTACTTGAACAAGAATTACTTGATTTGGTTTTATAACTTCTTGAATTTTATATCTTTTAGATGGAAATTTTTTTTGGGAAATTAATTTATCCTTTTCATCCTCTTCTTTTTTTTCGACAGGATCATCAATTTTAATTTCTTCTTTACCCTCAAGAATTTTATCTTCTATGTTTTGACTTTCTTTAGATAATTCTTCTCTAACTTTCTCTTCTTCCTGTTTAATTTTTTCTAAATCACTTAATGGTAATTGGTAGTAATCAGATTGAATATCATTAAAAGATAAAAAACCATGTCTTTCTCTACCAAAATCCACAAATGCTGCTTGAAGAGACGGCTCTATTCTGCTTACTTTTCCAAGATATATATTATTCTTTATTAAAGTATTGTTTATACTTTCATATTCATAATCTTCGATATGATTATCATTTTTAAGAACAACTCTAGTTTCATTTGGATGCGATGCATCAATGTATAAATTTTTAGACATATTTTAAGTGATTTTTTCATTAGTTAATTTAATAAATTCTGTGCCATAACAATAACAAATTCATAGGATATTTAAACTAAAATGCAAAAGCTTATTAAAAGACTATTTATTATGTTTTTATTGTCATCAATTCTATTTATGGCTTTAATTATATCTATTCTGTGGACTTATTCTAATAAACTACCAGATTATAAGTACCTAAAAAATTATAAACCACCTGTATCGAGTAAATTATATTCTGGAAATGGGATTTTGGTAAGTGATTTTTCATCTGAAAAAAGAATTTTTGTTCCTTACAGTGCTATTTCGCAAACCGTAATAAATGCTTTTTTATCCGCAGAAGATAAAAATTTTTTTGAGCATCCAGGAGTTGATGCGAAAGGTGTAATAAGAGCAGTAAAAAACAATATATTTAATATTTTATATTCAAAGAGGCTAGAAGGTGCATCAACCATAACTCAACAAGTTGCAAAAAATTTTCTTTTAACAAATGAAATCAGTATTGATAGAAAAATAAAAGAGGCCATACTTGCATTTAGAATTGAACGAGTTCTCTCAAAAAAACGAATTTTAGAACTATATTTAAACCAAATATACCTTGGAGAAGGTAGTTACGGCATAGCTTCAGCTAGTTTAAGATATTTTAATAAACCGATAAGCGAACTCGATTATGGAGAAGCTGCTATGCTTGCGGCACTACCAAAAGCTCCAAGCAAATATAATCCTTACAAAAATCTTGATCTAGCTAAATATAGAAGAAATTTGGTAATAAATAATTTATTAGAAAATGGATATATCAATAAAAATCAACATAAAAAATTAATTAATTCCAAAATTAATTTAAAAAAAAGAAAAAGAATTTATTTAGAGGACTCTAGATATTATGTTGAAGATGTTAGAAAAGATGTAATTGATATTTATGGATTTGATAAAGTTTATAAGCAAGGATTTAATATAAAAACACCCCTAAATTTAAATTTACAAAAAATAGCAACAGAATCTTTAAGAAAAGGCCTTGAAGAGTTTGATAGAAGAAAAGGATGGAGAGGTCCATTATCAAATATAAAAAAACATCAAAATTGGAGAGAAAAATTAGAAAAATTTTATTTGGAGAAATCACTAGGATGGGAATTAGCAATTATAAAAAGGGTTGATAAATTCGAAACAGTCATCGAAACCCATAGTAGAAAAAATGGAATTATTAGTTTCAATGATATCGATTGGACACGTAAGGAATTTAAAAAATTATTTAAAAAAGGAGATATAATTTATGTAAAAAAATTATCAGATGGAAATTATAGTCTCAAACAAATTCCAATAGCAAACGGTGGAATTGTTGTAATGGATCCATTTAGTGGTAGAGTTTTAGCATTATCTGGGGGTTTTAGTTTTAAAAAAAGTGAGTTTAACAGAGCAACACAGGCAAATCGTCAACCTGGCTCTGCATTTAAGCCATTTATATATGCTTTAGCATTAGAAAATGACTTTTCTCCAACTACTTTAGTATTAGATGCTCCAATAGTTTTAGATCAAGGAAATGATTTAAAAATGTGGAAACCTGAAAATTATGGAAAAAAATTTTATGGACCATCAACATTAAGGACCGGAATTGAGAAATCAAGAAATTTGATGACAGTTAGAATAGCTCAAGAGCTTGGAATTGATAAAATTATAAATTTTTCTAAAAAATTAAATATTTACGAAAATCCTGATGAGCTCATGTCGATATCATTAGGTTCTGCAGAGACAACACTTTTAAAAATTACAAGTGCTTATTGCTCATTTATAAATGGTGGTAAATTAGTTAATCCAATACTGATTGATAGAATCCAAGATAGTGAAGGCAAAACTATATTTAATAATGAAAAAAGATATTGTGAAAATTGTGATACAATTTCTTATGAAGGAAAAAGCGATCCTATTGTTAAGGACAAATATCAACAGATTTTTTCACCTCAAACTGCATATCAAGTTACCTCAATGTTAAAAGGTGTTATAGAAAGAGGAACTGGAAAAGGTTTGAAAAATCTAAAACTTGAATTGGCAGGCAAGACAGGAACTACAAATAAGAATACAGATACATGGTTTATTGGATTTACATCTAATTTAGTTGTGGGTGTTTATATAGGTTATGATAATCCTAGAAGCTTAGGTAAATTCGAGACAGGATCTAAAACCGCAATGCCTGTATTTAAAGAATTTATACAAAAAACTGCTAATACTTATAATGCTAGACCTTTTAAAGTTCCAGATGATCTAAAAATGATGGTCATTGATGCAAAAACTGGAAAAAAAGCGAATCCCAAGACAAAATTGGCGATAATAGAGTCTTTTAAAGTAGGCAGTGATGAAATTGGTGATTTAAATAACTATATTGATAGTGGATTAAATGAAACAAATATATTAAAATTTTATTAATGGATCATGATGTTTCAAATATAAAATCTGAAATTGTAAAAATTAATCAAAGAATAAAGGAGTTCCTTTGAAAAAAATAATTTTTCAGAAAAAATCAACAATATTTTAAAACAAATAGAAAAACCTAATTTTTGGCATGACAAGAAATATGCTGAAAAAGTTCTTCGAGAAAAGACTAATTTAGAGAAGCTGTTAAATAACTTTGAGACAACATCAAATGAAAGTAAAGATTTGTTTGATATTTATGATTTAGCTTTAGAGGAAGATAATAAAGAAATGATTAAAGAAGCAACTTCCAGCATTAGGAATTTATATAATAACATAAAACAAATTGAAATAAGGTGTTTTCTATCAAATGAAAATGATACATTAGATAGTTATTTAGAATTTCATGCAGGAGCAGGGGGAACAGAAAGTCAAGATTGGGCAGATATGTTAAGAAGAATGTATATGAAATGGGCTAATAAGAAAAATTATAAAATTGAAATAATTAGTGAGCACAAAGGAGATGAGGCAGGTATAAAGTCATCAATAATCAAAATAAGTGGAGAATATATATATGGATTATTAAAGAATGAATCTGGGATACATAGATTAGTGAGAATTTCTCCATTCGACTCTGGCGCTAGAAGACATACAAGCTTTGCAAGTGTTTGGATATACCCTGTTATATCTGAAAGTATAGAAGTAGATATATTAGAAAAAGACTTAAGAATTGATACATATAGATCAAGTGGGGCTGGTGGACAACATGTTAACACAACTGATAGTGCAGTACGAATAACACATTTGCCTACTAAAATTGTAGTACAATGTCAGAATGAAAGATCTCAACATAAAAATAAAGAAACTTGCATGAATATGTTAAAAGCAAGACTTTATGACTATGAATTAAAGAAAAAACAAAAAGAAAATGAAAATTTTGAAAGTTCTAAATCAGAAATCGGATGGGGTCATCAAATTAGATCATATGTATTACATCCATACAAAATGATTAAAGACAATAGAACCAATTTTGAAAGCTCTAGTCCCGAAAAAGTTTTAGATGGAGATATAGACGACTTCTTGGCAAGTTCTTTATATAAATTAAATGCTTAAAAAAATTTATCTTTCAGCATTATCTTTAATATTAATTTTGGCTCTTATTTATATTTTTTTATCTACAGTTGGAATTAAAACAAATAAATTCAATAACTTATTAAATGAAAAAGTCAGTGAAATTAATCCAAAAATTAATTTGAAATTAAATGATGTAAATTTTAAATTGGATCCCACAAATTTTGAATTTCAAGCGCAAACAGATGATCCCATAGTTGCAATCAATAATAAAGAAATTGAATTAGAGTTAATCAAATTTGATTTAAATATATTTGAGTATTTAAAGGATAATAACCCTGTATCTAAATTATCAATTGTATCAAAAGAAAATAATATAAAAAAATTCACTGATTTTATTAATGAATATGATTTTAACCTAACAAGAAATTTAATTTTGAAACAAATTAAAAAAGGAAAATTAAAAATATTTTCAGATATAACATTTGATGAAAAAAACCCAAATAAGATGAAATATAGCATTGAAGGATATGTAAAAGATGCAAAATTTAAATTTTTTAATCAGCCGGAAATTGAGAATATAAAATTTGATTTTACTTTAGGCCAAAATATAATTAATTTAAAAAAAATCGAATTATCAATTGATAAAATCCTTTTCAGATCTAAAGAGATCAACATAAATAGAGGCGATAACCAGTTTAAAATATCTGGAAATTTTAAAACCAATAGATCAAAAATCGATATAAATAAGTACATAAACATTATAAATACTGATATAGATTTACTAAACGATCAACTCATCTATGCAAGTTCGAATAACAGATTTTCATTTAATATTGATAATAATTTAAAAATTAAAGACTTAAGAATTAATTCTGAATTAAACTTTGATGAATTGCATACAAATACAAAATATCAAAATTTAATATACTTAAAAAATGGAAATCTTTTAATCAATTACGATAAGAAGAAGCTAGAAATTAATTTAAATAGTAAGTTTTTGTTTAAAAACACAAATTATAATAATAAAGATTCAAAAAATTTAATTAAAGCAATTTACAAGAAAAAACCAAACAATAATGCTTCAGTCGATATTGATTTGAGCAATTCATATAATAAAATAAATACTAATGAATTTAAAAAATTTATATCTTTAGATAATTTTAGTTTACCAAAGCAAGATATTAATTTTTCCTCAACTAATAAAATAAATTTCGAATTAAATAAAAATTTTAAAGTAAAAAATTTTAATAGTAAATCTGAAATAAAAATCGATGATGTCTTAATTGATTATAAATCTCAAAGAATAAAAAAGTATTTTAATAATTTTAAAAATCAAATTAAGTTATCTAATAGTTATATTTCTTTCGATTATAAAACAAATAAATTCAAAATTGGTTTAAAAAGCAAATATTCAATTAATGATACTTACGAAAATATAACTCTAGGTATCAAAAGAAGTGAAAAGGATTATTTTTTTGATTTAGATATTAATTTAGATAGTTCAGAAATAAATATCGATGAATTAAATTACAAAAAAAAATCTGATATAAAATCTAATCTATCTATTAAAGGAATATATAAAAATAATAATGAAATAAATTTTGATAATATAATATTTAATGAGGAAGAAAAAAAAATACATATTCAGAATCTTGAAATAGGACGAAATGATAAAATAAAAAATTTAGATCTATTTAAAATTGATTTAGTAAATAAATTTGGAAAGAAGAATGATTTAGAGTTTAAAAAAATAAATGATAAATATTATTTAAGTGGGAATGAATTTGATGGAGCAGAGAATATAAAAAATCTTATAGATAATTCTTCAGAGTCAATTTTTACTAATTTTAAAAATTTAAACACTAATATTAACTTAAATTTTGGAAAATATTATGTCAATGAAGATTCTTATTTAGCTAATCTTCAAGGCGAAATTAAAGTAAAAAATAATAAAGTTTTTTACTCTGATATAAGCGCAAAATTAAACAACAAGGAAAAATTTAAACTAAGTATTTTTACAGCAGATAATAAACAAAAAATTACTAAACTAGAAATTGATCAACCTGAACCTTTTATTAAACATTTCAAATTTATAAAGGGTTTTAAAGAAGGAAGTTTGCAATATGAGTCATCTGAATTGGATGGCAAAACAGTTTCGTATCTAAAAATAACTGATTTTAAGGTTCAAGAAGTCCCTGTTTTGGCAAAATTGTTAACGCTTGCATCTCTACAAGGCATTGCAGATGTTCTTACAGGAGAAGGAATTAGATTTGCAGATTTTGAAATGGATTATGAAACTCTTGGAAACACAACTAATATTAAAGAAATTTACGCCATTGGTCCTGCAATTTCATTAATGATGCAGGGGTATGTTGTAAAAGATAATTTAACTAGTCTAAAAGGTACACTTGTTCCAGCTACCACTATAAATAAAACAATTTCTAAGATACCAATGTTGGGCGAAATATTAGTTGGAAAAAAAATTGGAGAAGGAGTTTTTGGTGTGAGTTTTAAAATAAAAGGCCCACCAAAAAAACTTAAAACTACCGTTAATCCAATTAAAACTTTGACCCCAAGATTTATAACAAGAACATTGGAAAAAATTTCAAACTAAATTACTATTTTGTAATGTTTTTTCTTACCAATAGATAGTTTAAGAAAATTTTTTTTATTTATAAGAGTTCTCGAAATTTTAAATTTTTCATTAGATATAATTTCATTATTAATTTTAATACCATTTGATTTTATTAATCTTCTAATCTCACTTTTAGATAAATTTTGATCAATAGTTGATATCAAGTTAATTATATCATTATCAATATTTGACTCAGGAATTTTTATATCTGGTAGATTTTCTCCAGATGAATTTTCCGAAAAAGAGTTTTTGGCTATATTTTCAGCTTTAGCAGCCTCTTTAGGCCCATGTAGCATAGATGTCGCTTCATTAGCTAGAATAATTTTCTGTTGATTTATATCTTCACTGCTTATTTTTTCTATTTCACTTAGTTTTAAATCTGTAAACATTTTTAAAAATTTTAGTACATCTCTGTCATCAGTGTTCCTCCAGAATTGCCAATATTCAAAAACAGTAAATAATTCATTATCAAGCCAAATTGCACCACTTTCTGTTTTTCCCATTTTTGCACCAGACGCCAAAGTAATAAGTTTAGTTGTTAATCCATAAACTTCTTTTGATGATTGTCTTTTAATCAAATCAACTCCATTTACTATATTGCCCCATTGATCAGAGCCTCCAATCTGTAACAAACAATTTTCTTTTTTATTTAATTCCAAAAAATCATATGCTTGTAAAATCATATAGTTAAACTCCATATAGCTTAATGATTGTTCTCTCTCCAATCTCAACTTAACACTATCGAAACTTAACATTTTATTTATTGTAAAATGCTTTCCTATATCTCTCAGAAAAGAAATATAATTTAAATTTTTTAACCAAGAGTAATTGTTTACAAATATAGGAGATGTTTTTTCATCATCTGTTATTAGAAATTTTTTTAGTATTTTTTCTATATTTTTTATATTATCTTCAATTTCTTTTTCTTCTAATATTTTTCTTGTTTTATCTTTTCCAGAAGGGTCTCCTATTCTGGTAGTTCCACCACCCAATAAAACAATTGGTCTGTGCCCATGTTTTTGAAGCAGCCTTAAGCACATAATTTGTAATAGACTACCTACGTGCAAACTTCGAGCTGTACAGTCAAAGCCTATATATCCTTTTATACTTTCTTCATTAAGTTTCTTAGATAAAGCTTTTTCATCGGTACATTGGTAAAAATACCCTCTCTCTTTAAATTCTTTTAAAAAATCATTCATAAGTGATACTTTGATATACTTATAAAAATATAAATAATAATCAATAATGGATAATTCTTTTATAGCACTAGGTTTAATGAGCGGAACATCATTGGATGGTATTGATGCAAGTATTATCAAATCAGATGGAGAAAATGATTTGGAAATAATTGATGATAAATATTTTAACTATCCTGACGACTTTAAAAAAAAAATTGACCATTTTATTGGAGTTATTGACAGTAAAAATGATATAAAAAAACATTTTAGCACTTACAAATCTCTTGAAAGAGAACTTACTCTTTATCATTCTCAATTATCTCAAAAAATAATTGAGAAAAATGATAATAAAATTGATTTGATAGGATTTCATGGTCAGACAATAATTCATAAGCCACAAGACAAATATTCAATTCAAATGGGAGATGCAAGTTTATTGTCTCAATTATTAAAAAGAAAAGTAATTTATAATTTTAGGGCAAATGATATTAAAAATGGTGGAGAAGGAGCTCCTTTGACTCCCATTTATCATAAACTTTTATCAAAAAAATTTAACATTAATAACCCAGTAATAATATTAAATATTGGCGGTATATCAAATTATACATATTGCTATAAGGATGAATTATTCTCAAAAGATATCGGACCTGGAAATGTTTTAATAGATGAGTATTTAAAAAAAACAAAAAAAATAAATTATGACAATAATGGAACTATTGCTTCTTCAGGTAATATCAATATAGATATAGTAAATCAATTTTACGAGCATGAATATTATAATGTTAAAGAAAAGCACTCATATGATAGAAAAGAATTTGACTATAGTTTTGTAAAAGGTTTAGAATTCGAAGATGCAGTAGCTACCTTAACCTATTTTACTGCATTATTAATTTCAAAAAATATAAAGAAAAATTTTGATAAAGAAGTTGAAATTATTTTATGTGGTGGTGGAAGAAAAAATTTAACATTAATAAAACACTTAAAAAAATTACTAAATTATAAAATTGGTTTAATAGATAGATTTAAGATTAATGGAGACTTTATAGAGTCCCAAGCATTTGCGTATTTATCAATCAGATCATATTTGAAAAAGTTAATAAGTTTTCCAAGTACTACGAAAGTAAAAACTTCTGTAACTGGCGGTGAAATTAAAATAAATTATTAATATAACGCTGTCTCTTTTTTTATATATTTATTTAATGATTTAATTAAGTATGTATCTGCTTTTGAGAAAAAATGATTAGCTTCATTTATTACATCAAATTCTACTTTAATACCTTTTTGATTACTCAGCCTCGTATTTAATTCATTTATATCTTCGAAAGGTACTAATTCATCTTTTTTGCCATGAATAATAAGTCCGGATGTTGGGCAAGGGGATAAAAACGAAAAATCGTAAACATTTGGTTGAGGTGAAATAGCTATAAATCTGTTTATTTCAGGTCTTCTCATTAGTAATTGCATTGCAATTAAAGAACCAAAAGAAAATCCAGAAATCCAACATTGTGAATTATCAAAATTCTCTCTTTCTAACCAGTCCAATGCTGCTGCAGCATCTGCAAGTTCACCCTGACCATTATCAAATTCACCATCACTTTTTCCAAC
>MDSZ01202118.1_pt1 | contig 11568 bp, 9 predicted proteins | sample 811201 | NCBI WGS metagenome assembly MDSZ01 (sample SAMN05326647, study PRJNA326480) | marine metagenome | isolation source: seawater | place: Indian Ocean: North | collected 2010 | reverse complement strand
GGCAATACTGAAATTATAGCTAGAATCGATAGTCGAAAGAAAGTTAAATTAGGGGAAAATGTTAATGTAAACATGGACTTAAATCACATTCATTTTTTTGAACCAAATACAGAGTTGAATATTAAGAGATTAAGAACTTAAATCTTCTTTACTAAATCATCAGGTTTGCTTTTTAACAGAAATTGGAACCGCCTGTGATGAAAATTTACCTATTATCTTTTTAGTTTGGAAAAATTACGGTTATAAGGAGTTTGCTGATTTCATGAGAAGTAAAAAGATCAAAAGTATTGGAGTTAAGCCTTCTCCACCGAATTTTCGGTTCATTGCAGATTCATATTCAATACCCTAGTTTTAATACAAAATAGGGCTAATATTCATTCCATATTTTATAAGGCGAATATAAAGATGAGGAAAGAAAATTTAAAACCTTGTATAATTGAAATTAGTGAACAAACATTGCCTATAACAAAAAAAAATGGATAAATCATTCAAGATTAAATTTTTAGGTAGATTAAATATTTATATCCTTGACTGAACAATCTTAAACAAGGAGCGGTTGGGATTGGCAAGGTCGGTTACAATATCAAAATGATTTCGATCATTAATTTCAGAAGCGGTAACATTCAAGCCTTCCTTTTGCAGTTTAGAAACAAAGTCTAGGCTTTGTCGTTTAAATTCATCCGTCTCTTTTCCTCCCCAACTTATATGAAGGTTTGCTCCAGGTTTAAAGTTCAAATGTTGTGGAGAATTTCTATGAGCTGATTTTTTATCAAGACCTAACCATTCATTTGGTTTGCAATTTCTAATTGGTTCAAGGTCATAGAGACCACTGAGTAAAAGACCGCCTTTCAGGATATTGTTTGGCAATTCAAGACTTGTCATCCAATCACTTGCCAAAGCCATTGCCGATAAATGTGCTCCTGCAGAAGAACCACAAATGTATAGTCGTTTTGGATCTCCTCCATGGTTATGTATATTATTAAATATCCATACTACAGCTCGACGTATTTCTTTAACTATCTGATCAAGGCTCGCTTTGGGAGCGAGTGAGTATTCAATAACAGCTGTACTGATACCATGTTCCCCAAGGTTTTTTGCCATAAAGGCACTATCCTCTCGTCCAAGTAAACGCCAGTATCCACCATGGATAAATATGAAAACTGGTGCTTTAGGCACTGATGGAAAATAGTCTATACGTTCGTATTGAGTTGGGCCATAAGATAGGTCTTGAATAACCTTGCATTGAGTATAGCTTTGCAAACTAAGTGAGCGATATCGCTCTATCTCGAAATCAAAATCTTTAACTGAAGCACGAGCATTATATTGAAGTTCAAGCTCATCTTGACGAAAAGATTTCCAAAGCTCTTTCATTTTTAAACCCCTAGATATGTAGCCGCAAAATTTTCTTCACTCTTTAAGGCTTCTATGTTGCCCTGCCAGGCAATTTGACCTTTGACTAGAACATAGATATGATCTGCGACGCTTGCAACTTCTTCAAGATTTTTGTCAATGACTAGTATAGTCTGACCTTGAGATTTTAGTGTTTTCAGGGTTCTCCATATATCTTTTCGAATAATAGGGGCTAGACCTTCAGTTGCTTCATCCAAAATTAAAACTCGAGGATTCGTTAGGAGTGCGCGCCCAATAGCCAACATTTGTTGTTCACCTCCAGAAAGAGAGCTTCCTAGTTGAGACGCTCTTTCCCGGAGCTGTGGGAATTGTTCGAACACACGATTCAGGTTCCAAAAACCTTTTCCTGATCGATCACAGGCTGTAGCAGTTAGATTTTCAAGTACGCTCAGGGTGGGAAAAACTTGCCTGCCTTCGGGCACAAGTGCAACACCAGCTTGACCGATCTGATAAGGCTGAAGCGATGTGATATCCTGCCCTTCCAAGTTTATTGAACCAACGGAGGCGGGGGTTAAACCTGTGATGGCACGAACAGTAGTAGTTTTGCCCATTCCATTTCGACCCATCATTGCAACAAGTTGACCTTTATTTAAGTTCAAATCAATTCCGAAAAGTACTTTAGAACTCCCATATCCGGCTTCAATTCCTTTGACACTAAGCATTCTTTTACTCCATATTCAATTCATTGCCACCAAGATAGGCCTCTTGCACATCCTGGTTATTGCGAATGTTTTGAGGTGTGTCTGATGCTATCACACGGCCATAGACAAGCACTGATACCTTGTCTGCCAATCTAAAGACCACATCCATATCATGTTCAACTAAAAGCATAGTAACTGATGAACGAAGACCTTTAAGCAAAGTCATGATCTTATGACTCTCTTCAGCTCCCATACCAGCCATCGGTTCATCCAATAGAAGTAGTTTTGGTTTAGTGGCCAGCGCCATGGCGATCTCTACTTGTCTTTTTTGACCATGTGCAAGATTGCCAGTCAATGAGTGAGTTTTATCAGAGAGACCAACGCGAGTTATAATTTCCTGGGCTTCGTTTCGTTCAGAGTTATCCATATCTGCCATACGAAACATGCTGTGAGCTTGACCATTCATGGACTGTAAAACTAGGCAGATATTGTCCAAAACAGTTAGTTCTGGGAATACAGATGTAATTTGAAAACTTCGAACAAGTCCATAGTGTGGACGCTTGTCTGATGGAATAGTCAATAAATCTTTTCCGTCAAAGGTAATTGTACCTCTGTCGGGTTGCATATACCCTGAAAGTTGAGAAATTAGTGTTGTTTTGCCTGCACCATTTGGACCAATCAAAGCGTGGATTGTGTCTCGATCAACTGAAAGAGAAACATCATCTGTGGCTTTAATAGCCCCAAATGATTTACAAAGATTTCTGATCTCAAGCATTTGTCAACTCCTCCATTTAAAAATCAGTCCGTAGAGACCAAATTTTGCATAAAGTACTATTAGGATAAGAATTGGTCCAAACACAAAGCGCCAGTGTTCACTTAATAAATCAAATCCAAGTGAGTGCAAGATTAGTGGCAGAAATTCTTCAAGCAACAAGAATAGAAAAGTACCTAAAACCGGACCTACCAAAGTACCCATTCCTCCAAGTATAACCACTATCATTAGGTCTCCAGACCGTGTCCAATGAGTTATGTCAGGGCTGATGAACTCTGTGTGATTGGCCGATAAAGCACCAGCTAGTCCAGCGCCAATACCTGCAATCACAAAAATCTGTAATTTGGCCCAATATTTATTAATGCCAATTGAAGATAAACGATCCTCATTTTGCCGGATCGCCGAGAGAGTTCGCCCAAACTTTGAACGAACCAAAAGGGTAGCGAACCAAAAGAAAAGAACAAACCAAAACAGGCAGAAATAATAAAATTCTACACGATCATTTAGATTTAACATCGGTAGAGTATTGCGTCCATCAAACATCATCATGCCATCATCGCCACCATATTGTTCAAGAGACACAAAAAGAAAAAATAGCATTTGCCCAAAGCTTAGGGTGATCATTATGAAATAAACCCCTTTAGTCCTTAGTGACAGAGCTCCGATAATCAACGCGACAAAAGCCGATAGGAAAACAGCAAGGGGCATAGTCACTAACCCTGACAATGTGCCCGAAAAACCTAAGAATGTTGTCTCCTCATAGGCATGGAAAGATAGTATACCGACAGTATAGGCACCTACACCTAGAAAAGCCGCATGACCAAATGACACAAGACCAGTAAAACCAATTAACAGATCCAGACTAACAGCTGCTATAGCAAAAATTACTATTCTTGTTAAAGTTGAAACCAGATAGGAAGATTCTATAGAATGGAAGAACAAGGGTAATAGGATGAGTATTACAAGACAGCTAATCAGAAAACTAGTGTGATGAGTGTATTTCATCTCAAGAACTCTTCATAACAGGAAAGAGACCTGTCGGTTTTAATACAAGAACTACAACCATCAATAGATATATAGACATGGATGACAATCCAGCTGAAATACCACTGGCTGCAGTTGGGTCTAAGAATTTACCTAGAAGGTCTGGGACAAAAGCTCGCCCCATCGTATCAACAACACCTACAACTATTGACCCAAGCAAGGCGCCTCGGATTGAACCAATGCCTCCTATAACGATACAGACAAAACATAGGATTAAAAGATTTTCACCCATGCCTACTTCAACTGAAGTAAGTGGCCCTGCTAAAGCTCCAGCAAAACCTGCAAACATAGCTCCTGCCACAAAGATTATCGTGTTTAATTGATTTATATTCACACCTAGTTGTTCAATTGTTTCGCGGTTTGTGGTACCTGCACGAATTTGCATACCTAAACGGGTTTTGGCTATAATAATCCATAGAGCAAGGGCAACAACCAGTCCGGCCCCAATGATAACAATGCGATAAAGAGGGTAAGAAACAATACCGAATAATGAGATCGTACCTGATAGTAAGGGCGGGACGTCCATAAACATGGGCATGCGTCCAAAAAGCATTGTTGTTCCTTCATTGATAAACAGTATCAGAGCAAAGGTTGCCAGAACTTGGTCTAGGTGATCGCGGGTATATAGACGTCTTATTATCACTACTTCAATCACCCATGCGAAAATTGCAACAACGGGAAGGCTTAATATCAAAGACAATAGAAAGGAGTTTGTCATTCCATAAATAAAAGCAATCGCGTAGGCACCAATCATAAACAAAGAGCCGTGTGCTAGGTTGATTACATTCATGAAGCCAAAAATCAATGTGAGGCCGGCAGAAACTAAAAAAAGAAACATTCCCAGTTGGATGCCATTTAGTAATTGCTCGAAATAAAGTTGCACCATAAATTATTATTATCCGAGTACTTTTTTCTGAAAGCCGGCACCCTTAGAAATGGGTGCCGGTTATTAGATATCTATTTTATTTTGGTTACATTGAGCACTGACTCGCATATGCATCTGCGTGGTTTTTAACTATAGTGCCCGTGATTTTATTTACAAACTTACCATCACGCTCTACTACTACACGTCCATACCAATTCTGTATAGGATGGTGGTTATTGTTGAATTTAAATGGACCTCGAACCGAGTCAAAATTTGCAGCTCTCATGGCGGCACGAAAACCGTCCATGTCTTCTGTAACTTTGCCACCGGTCGCTGCTAATGCACTGGCAATAAGTTTGGCAGTATCATACCCTTGGCTCGCATAAACCGTTGGTGAACGATCATATGCAGCTTCGAAACCAGCAAGGAAGGCTTTATTGGCTGCGTTGTCCAAGTCGTGATTCCAATGCGAAGAATTTGATATACCGACCATCGATGCGCCAACAGCATGCAGTATCTTAATATCAGCTGAAGGCGCCGCAAGGACTAGGGGAACTTCTTGATTCATGCCTGCTTGATCATATTGTTTAGCAAAGTTTATACCCATGCCTCCCGGTAAAAAATGGAATACCATTTCAGGTTTAGCAGCTCGAATTTTAGCAATTTCGGCTGCGTAGTCCGTTTGGCCAAGTTTAGTATAAACTTCACCCACAATCTCACCTTGAAAATACCTTTTAAATCCTGCCAGCGCATCTTTCCCAGCTTGATAATTGGGAGCAAGAATATAGGCATTTTTATACCCCTGAGAAGTTGCGTTCAAACCAGCACTTTCGTGAAGGGAATCATTTTGCCATGCTACAGCAAAGTAATTTTCATGGCATTTTTCTCCGGCAAATTGAGAAGGAGCAGAATTTGGTGTGATATAAAACCGACCTGCTCTGAGTGTTAGAGGAGCAACTACAGGTGAGATGTTTGAGAAGATAATCCCGGTCATAATTTCGACCCCGTCACGTTCAATAAATCTCTCAGCAATTGCGCGACCATTTTCAGGTTTCCGTCCGTCATCTTCGACCAGCACTTTAACAGATTTGCCGCCAAGCTTGCCACCTTCTTCTTTGATAGCTAATAAAAAACCATCTCGGACATCTTGTCCTAGATATCCACCCCCACCAGAAAGGGTTGTTATTAAGCCGATTTTTAGGTCTTCGGCCAGGACTGATCCAACTCCAATCGTAGAAAAGAATAGTCCTAAAATTAGTTTAGCCATATAATGTTTCATATTCACTCCCATATTATAATTTGTACAAATTTTATGTTTTTGTTTTATTATTAATATAAGTTAACATTATAAACAACCTTTGCAAACATAAGCTCAAATTCAGAGGTTTTGAAAACTTTTGGTTTGGTTGGCGATTAATCAGGGGTGAAATAATTATAGAGTTTTATGAAATTTATTTTTATATAAAATTTTATTATATAAAAAGTTTATATAAAATAGATATTTTGTTTAAAGTGAGAGTATGAAAAAAGCTACTCACGTTAATACAATTAATGAACCAACAAGACAGGTGCATTTAGATTTTCATACCTCAGAACATATTCCTGAAGTAGGTAAAAACTTTTCTAAAGGACAGTTTAAAAAAGCATTAGAGCTAGGCAATATTAATCAAGTTAATGTTTTTGCAAAATGCCATCATAGTTGGTGTTACTACCCAACGAAGGTCAAATATAGTAAAATGCACCCAAATCTGGAATTTGATTTGCTAGGTCAACAACTTGAAGTTTGTCATCAATTAGGTATTAAAGCTCCCATTTACTTAACAGTTGGATGGTCTGCATATGATGCAGAAATGCATCCAGAATGGTGTATGAGAGATAGCAAGGGTGATATAATAGAGTGGAATCAAAAAACAGGGAATGAAGTTGAAGAAATTTCTAGTATAGCAATTCATGCTGAAAGAGAAATAAAATTTAAAGAGCAAAACTTTAGGCCTTATTGTAATTGGAAATTTCTTTGTCCTTCTGGAAGATATAAGAAAATGATTTCTAGTTTGGTCTCTGAACTATGTCGAAATTACAATGTAGATGGATTTTTCTTTGATATACATTTTACTCAATTAAAATGTTACTGCAGTAATTGTAAGCAAAGTATGGCAAAACATAATTATGATATTGATAACCCCAAAGAGGTTAATCAACATTGGAATGAAGTTGTTCTAGGAAATTTTACTAAAGACATGAAGGAGCAAATCCAATCTTTGCATCCTGACGCGAGTATTTTCTATAATGGTTTAACAACATTAGAAGTAAAAGAAAATCATACATTTCGCCTTCATGAAAATGGAACAAAAAATGATTTAGAAGACATGCCTAGTAGTTGGGGGGGGTATGATAAGTTAGCCAAACAAGCTAGATATTTCCATAATTATCCTGATAAACCTATTGTTGCAATGAGCGGAAAATTTCATACCACTTGGGGAGAGTTTGGAGGTTTTAAATATCCGTATGCTTTAAAGTATGAAGCTGCTTCAATGATTTCTCATGGTGCTAGATGTAATTTTGGTGATCATCTGCACCCAAGTGGTGAAATGGATATTAATACTTATCAAAACATTGGATTTGCTTTTGAATACATCAAAAAAATTGAAGAGTTTGGAATAGGCGGTAAGCCATTTTCAAATATTGCGTTATATTTAACAGGTTCTTTTGAGGCTGATGATGGCGTTACAAAAATGCTTCACGAAGAACATATAGAGTATGAAGTTGTAAGCTCAAATACTCGTCAAGAGACTATCAACAGATTTGATTTGATAATTGTTCCTTCTTCAAATGTTTTAAATGTTGGTGAGATAGCCAAATTAAAAAAGTTTGAAAACAAGAACAGAAAATTAGTATTTATTGGTCAAGGAGCCTTAACAACGAATGAAGATGATTTTGTTTTTGATATTGGTGCAAAATATCTTGGTAAATCTGATTATGATATGGATTATATTCAAGCTCGAACGGCATTATCAAAAGACTTGGTTTCATCCCCATTCATCTCTTATTATCCAGCATTAAAATCCCAGCCACATAATGGTGCCAAAATTCTAGCTGACCTTAAAGCACCTTACTTTAGCCGAACTTTGGACAAATATAATGGTCATCTTTATGCACCAAATAAGCTTTATAAAGAAAATTATCCAGCGGTTATTGAATATAATAATATTTTATTTTTTGCTCATGATATAGATCGAATTTATGCAGAGTATGGATCAAGAGTTCATAGACAACTTTTTGGAAATGCTATTAGACTTTTTCTTTCAAACTTAATGATTCAAACAAAAGGTTTGCCAAGCTCAGGAAGAATTAGTTTTCTCCATCAGAAAGAAAAACAACGTTTTATTTTGCACTTATTGTATGCGCCGCCATTAAAAAGGGGAAGATGTATGGTTATTGAGGATATTCCAGACATCTATAATTTAGAAGTTTCTCTTCATCTTGATATAAAAATCAAATCCGCTAAAATTATAAATCTTAAAAAGACAATCAATTTTAATGATAAGGAAAAAATAAGTTTTAAAATAGATAAACTTTCAATGCATGAGATGGTTGTTTTAGAGTATTAATTTTTTAACCAATTCATGTTGGTGATGATTAGAGATGTCTTCTAATTTACATTAATTGGATTATCTTGAAGGATTAAATGAAAGAAAAATTAGAAAAGTTTTTTTCTCAGGTCTCTTATATTTAGACTTTTAATTTCATTTGACTTTTGAATTAGTTGGCAGGTTTTTGAAAATTTCTCTCCAATAATATCAAAATCATACTTGTTGTTTTCCTTGATTAACTTTCTATCTGCTTCAGAAACAATTATGTCGCCATAAATAGCACCATATATTGATCCCAACATTGATCCAATACTATCAACATCTCGACCAGAGTTTACTGCATCAAAAATTGCATTTTGATGGTTATTTTGATGAAGAGCCAAATATCCGATTGCCATAGGAAGTTCTTCAATAGATTTAGTTCTGCTTGGTACATAATTATCATTTATTTTGCCGATGTTATCTCGAGTAATATTAAAATTATCTTTGACAGTCGAGTGCCGACTCATGATTTTATGAAATCTTTCTACAATATGATCTTTATCGTCTTTATTCTTCCTTTCTTTCAGAGCTGTATTATAAATATCTGATAATGCTGCTTTTGTCCCATCTTTTGCAATATCAATAGATATTTCGATTATCTTATTTTCTTTAATTCCATCGATGAATGAAGACGCTACACATGCGGCCATTACGCCTGCTGCTTCTAAACCATAACTATGCTGATGCGCTGAAAAAAAGTTTATTGCTTCTGCATATGCCTTCTCTGGATCACATGCATTGACTGCTCCGACTGGGGCGGCATACATAGCGGCTCCACAATTAACTGCATTTCCAATTCCTGCAGATCTTGGGTCGGCGTTAGCAAGAGCATTTCTTAAAAGTATATTTTTTTCTGGATAGAACGCACGCTCTAATAGGACTGATTTTTTTTTTAATTCAGGAATATAAATTTTCTTTAAAAATATTTCCTCAACTAAATATTTATTTAAGTCCCATGCGTCTAGATTTCTTTTTAGTTTGTTGTAAACTGATAATAAACATAGAGTAAACAAAGTATCATCAGTAAAGATGCCATTACCTCTTACTCGTCCATTTGAAATACTTTTCGATTTCCACCATTTGACTGATAATGAATTAACATAGCCGTATTTTTTATTTTTCTCTTTATAGGTTAATTTTTCAATGGGGGCGCCTAGAGCATCACCATAGGCGCCCCCCCATATCATTCCTTTGATTTTATTTTTGAATTTCATCAAAATTTTACAGAATTAATTAAGAATTTTATTTGCATAATCTGTAATATCTTGACCTCCATTCTTCAACCATGTTGAAACATAATTATCAAAATCATCTAAAGAAATTTCACCAGTAATAAATTTGTATGAATGTTCCCAATATGTATTATTGGCACTATCAGCTTGTGCCTGTAATTCTTCTGGAAAAGCAAATTTATTATCATAAGTTACTAGATCAGAAGCATAATCAAAAGATTGCTGTGCCGCTGGAACAAATGTCTTTACAGGTGCAGGAATATTAGGCTCCCAAAAGAGAGGTTCCCACGTAGCATGTTTATCTGTTAAACTGTAAGAACTTCCATTTTTATTATGATGAATTCCTTCAAGGCCGAGTTTTTCTGTGATGAGACCTTCAGTAGTTGCCCAGTACTCAAGAAAAGCAAAAGCTTCATTTTTTACCTTTGATAGTGCTGAAATCATGTAACCTCTTGGCTCTTTTGATACGTCAATAGGAGCAAAAGCATCAGCAGGTGGTTTTAGGGCAATGATGGGCGTATGCTTTCCTTGCACATTATCCATTTTACCTTGATAAATATTTAAAACAATTCCAATACTTCCACAAATCATACCGACTTTGCCTGAATAGTACTTGTCCTCCATAACATCCCATTTATCGGTAATAAACTCAGGATCTAAAATGCCATCATCATAGAGTTTTTTGTAGAACGCTAATTTTTCTTTTTGCTTTGGACTTATAAACTTATGAGAATATCCTGATGAACTTTTTTCCCAAGTAAGACCAATTCCAAACGCAGGATCAAATATCCAATCACATCTTTTTGTGCTTCCGGTCATTGTTAACCCAAAAGTATCTTTTGATCCATTTCCGTCATAATCAGAATTAGCAAATGATTTTAACATCTCATAATAATCATCAATATTTTTTGGTTCACTTAAACCTGCATTCTCAAGCCAATCAGCGCGAACTGTACCTATTCTAATTTTGGGTGGATGTGCCCTGATTAAAAAAGGATAATTTTTCAATCTCTCCTTATTGTGTTTCCACATTGCTTTTTGCAAAGCATCAGAATTAGCTACATAGCTACTAAGGTCTTCAAGAATACCTTGATCAGCCATAACTTTATCATAACCATATTGGTCATATATTATATCAGGAATATTCCCTGACATTATAGCCAAAGGCAGTTTTTCTCTGTAACTTTGACCGCCTGTCAAACTTACTATTTCTAATTCTATGTCGATGCCTTGTTTTTTTAATGCCTCAACACCTAAGTTCATATATCTTACCTGATCTTCATTGTCAGCGCTCAAGTCTTTTGAGACTATTCTTACTTTTACTGGATCAGCCAACAAACTGGCTGAAAATAAAACAATACTCATAAAAGATAAAATGCTAAAAATTTTTCTAAACATAATTCCTCCGATAAATTTTAATTTTTTAATTACAATTTTTTTCTAATATTATAATTAAAGATTAGTGCCAAATATAAATATGATATATCATATATTGGTATTGACGCATTTTCTAAAAAATCTGTCAATATGTTTGTGCAATGGTTTGCATATATTTTAATCTTAATAATTGTTTTTTAAAAAAACATTAGAGATGTTTTTAAATAAAAAGGTATTTCATGGTGTTTGCTAAAGAAAAATTATTTATTGTGTATAATTTTATCGCTCTTATGATATCAAATCAATTTTACCAAATGATTTTTATTAATTAACCAAGTTTTAAGATTATTGATTGAACTTTAATATTTTAGAATGTGATAATGCTAGATATGGATAATAATAGAATAAAGAACTATGTTAACAGAATTAAAAAAAATTATTTGTTATATCTTTTTATCCTACCCACTTTGATTTTTCTTTTTGTATTCCATTACGCCCCACTTTTTGAATCAAAACTTGCGTTTCAGAAATATAAATTAATTGGAGATAATGAGTGGGTTGGTTTAAAATATTTCCGAATGCTTTTTTCTCATAG
>MDSZ01079617.1_pt1 | contig 11569 bp, 13 predicted proteins | sample 811201 | NCBI WGS metagenome assembly MDSZ01 (sample SAMN05326647, study PRJNA326480) | marine metagenome | isolation source: seawater | place: Indian Ocean: North | collected 2010 | reverse complement strand
TTTCAGTAACATCAAATAATTGTTTTAATAATTTTCCACCAGAAATATCTTTTACAGCTTGACCAAAAATTGGTTCACCGATTGATCTTAATGCTTGTGCTAAATCATCTATTGGAACGTTTTTAGGCACTAAACCCGCAATTAAGTGTACCTCGGCAACCTTACGATAATCTCTTTGAATAAAGCCAAACAAAATTTCAGCTAAAAATCTTTTACTCATTTTATCTAATCTACCCATTATACCAAAGTCTATTGGAACTATATGTCCACTATTATCTATAAAAATATTACCTTGATGCATATCTGCGTGAAAGAACCCATCTCTTACCGCGTGTCTAAGAAAGTTCTGTATTATATCTTCTGCTATTTTATCAGTGTTGAAATGTCTTTTTTTTAATTCTTCAGTTTCTCTAATTGATATCCCATCAATCCAATCAAGTGTCATGACATTTTCACTTGTAAAATTCCAATAAATCTGAGGTACTTTAAAACCAATGTCGTTTTTGGTGTTTTCAGAATATTCGTTAGCAGCTGCAGCTTCAAATCTTAAATCCATCTCAAGGTTTGTAATCTCTTTGAGTAAAAAAACTACTTCGACTAATTTTAATCTTTTTGTTTTTTTAATCAAAGACTCAACTAAAAACGCAAATAACATTATCGAGTCAATTTCTTCATTGAATATTCTTTTAATATCAGGCCTAAGAATTTTTATAGCTACATCTTTAATTGTTCCATTGTCGTTGATTTGCGCTTTATGAACTTGAGCTATAGATGCTGCTGCAATTGGTTCACTTAAATTAATTATCGAATTATATGTTTCGTCCCCTAAATCATTTTTAATGATTTCTTTAGCTTGTAATAAAGAAAAGGGTGGCAATTTATCTTGGAGATTTTCAAGTTTCTTAGAAAGCCCGTCACCTATTATATCTGGTCTTGTAGCTAAAAATTGACCAAGCTTAATGAAAGTTGTGCCCATAGATTCTAAAGATTTTGATAATCTTTCACCCTCCTCCATTTCTGGATTTATTCTATCATTTTTTGAAAATGAAAAAGAAAGTATTTTAAAAAAAATTTTAATTACAAGAGGTGGTTCTTGAAATTTTGAAATTATACTTAGAATATCTGATTTTGCTATCTTTCTTCCTAATTTAAATAGTATAATTAATTTTTTTATCATTAAATTTTCCAGCCGCTATGTATTGAAACAATACCACCCGATAAATTTCTAAAATAACATTTTTTAAAGTTATTTTTTTTAATTAACTCTAATAATTCTTCTTGATTAAGAAAATTTTCAATGCTTTTTACCAAGTATTCATATGGCTCTTGTTCTCCGACTATTAATTTTCCAATTAAAGGTATTAGCCTGGAGTAGTTTCTATAAATAGTTTCTAGATTTGTATTTTGTATTTTTGAAAATTCTAAGCAAAGGTATCTTCCCCCAGGTTTTAAGACTCTATAAGCTTCTGATAAAGCTTTATTAAGATTTTTAGTATTTCTAAGACCAAAGCTAATCGTATAAAAATCGAATGAATTGTCTTTAAATGGGAGCTTTTCAGCAGAAGCAATAGTCCATTTTAAATTTTTATATCCTTTTAATTTTTCTTTAGCTTTATTTATCATTCCCTTATTTGGATCAACGCATGTAATATCAGAATGACTCCCTACATCATTCAGATAAAGTTTAGCAATATCTCCAGTTCCAGAGGCCACATCAATTAATTTTTGTTTTGATGATGGATTCATTATATTTATAAGATTTTTTTTCCACAAGCGATGAATACCAAAAGACATAAAATCATTCATAAGATCATACTGATCATAAACTTGATCAAATACATTTTGGACAAGGCCTTTTTTATTTTGTAAGTTCTGTTGCATAAAAAAATATATATTGAATATAGTAATAAATGCCAGAATTACCAGAAGTAGAAGTTATCCGACAGTCCTTAGAGAAAAAAATTAATAAAAAAAGGGTAAAAAAAGTAATAATTAAAAATCGAAATTTAAGGTTCAAAATACCACATAATTTTGAAGATTTTCTTAAAAATTTGAAGATCACTAAGGTAGATAGACTCTCAAAATATTTGATTTTACATTTGTCTAATAGAAGTTACTGCATAATTCATTTAGGAATGTCAGGAACAATTCACTCTATTTCAAAAAAACAAAAAAAAACACTCTTAACAAATACAAGTTTTTACCATTCTCCATTAATGCCTAACAAACACAATCATGTTGAAATAATTTTTGAAGATTTAAAAATAATTTATAATGATCCCAGAAGATTTGGTTTTTTTCAAATAATTAAGAATAAAAATCTGTTGAAAAAAAGATTTTTAAGTTTGGGACCTGAGCCATTCGATCCTAAATTTAATAAAAATTACATTTACATCTCTCTAAAAAAAAAGGAGAAAAAAATTAAAGATCTGTTAATTGATCAAAATTTTGTTTCAGGTATTGGAAATATCTATGCTAGTGAAATTTTATTTTTGTGTAAAATAAACCCTGAAATTAAGGGCAAATCATTAACAATACAAGAGTGTAGCAATCTAGCAAAAAAAACGAAAAAAGTTTTAGAAGAAGCAATTTTGAAAGGTGGTTCTACAATTCGGGATTTTAAAAATACTGTTGGTTTAAAAGGAAATTTTCAAAAAAGTTTTAAAGTATATCAAAGAGAGGGAATGATTTGTAAAAGGCACAAATGCAATGGGATTATCCAGAAAAAAAAATTTTCTAACAGGTCAACTTTCCTTTGTAATATCTGTCAAAAAATGTGATTATTTGATTGACCAAAATTGAATCTCAAGTTATACCCCTGCGCATGGCAAATACCAAATCAGCAATTAAAAGAATAAGAAGAATTTCCAAGCAAACAGCTGTAAATAAAGCTAGAAAAAGCAGATATAAGAATGCAATTAAAAAAATGAATTTATTGATTGATAATAAAAATAAAACAGAGGCATTAAAATTCTTACCTAAGTTGAATTCTGAACTGATGAAAATTTCAAAAACAGGAATAATAAAAAAACAGAACGCTGCTAGAAATGTTTCTAGGATTACAAAGAAAATATCTTTGATTTAACTTTTATACTTCAAGTTGATTCAACCGAAAGCATATGCTCTATATACACAAAAAAGATTTTTTTGATCAACATTTAGATCTAGTAAATTAACCTTACATTTTATTCAATTATAAATTTTATTTTTTTTGAATACATAAAAATTTCTTTTGTCAAATTTTTTAAAAAAATTTTTTTTTACACAATCCTAGATTTTATTTTTTTTTAAAATCGCACAATCCTAGATTTTATTTTTTTTTAATTATAGAAAATTATTTGTTGAAAAAAATTTTATTATCAGTTTTAACTGAACTATCTCCAATAAATGAATAATTCTTATAAAAATAAAAATTTAAACAATATAAAGTTTGAAAAATTGAACTGGGGAAGCATCCAGCTAGATATGAAAAAAAAACTAGGTTTGGATATTTATGAAAGTTGGTTGAAAAAAATAACTTTTGTTGAGGAATTTAGCAATTATATTCTTTTATCAGTACCTACAAGATTTATTCGTGACTGGATAACTTCAAGATATTTAGACCAAATTCTTCAAACAATAAGAAATTATCGAAAAGAAATAATAAGAATAGAATTTAAAATAGAAGAACAAAAAATAACAAATATCAAAAACGATAATATAAAACCATTGAAAAATGATGAGAATGTTTCTTTTTTAAAAGATTCTTTTCTTCAATATAATAGAATAGATCCCAATAAAAGATTTGAAAATTTTATCACAGGATTACCAAATAAACTCGCATATGAAGCATCACTTAAAGTTTCTGAAAATTTATCAAACTATAATCCGCTTTACATTTATGGTGGGGTCGGTTTAGGCAAGACACACCTTTTAAACGCAATAGGTTTAGAATTAAAAAATAAAAGCAAAGTAATGTTTATATCTGCTGAACGTTTTATGTATCAGTTTGTTAAATCAATAAAAGCCAACGATATGGTTAAGTTTAAAGAATATTTTAGAAATACAGATATTTTATTAATTGATGACATTCAATTTATGAATGGAAAAGAGGCTATGCAGGAAGAATTTTTCCATACCTTTAATGCATTACTTGATAAAGGTTCAAAAATAATTGTTTCTGCCGATAGAGCTCCTAATAAATTGACACGAATACAAGAAAGAATTAAGTCAAGATTTTCTGGGGGTCTAGTGGTAGATATTCAAAAACCTGACCATGAATTGAGAAAAAAAATTATTGAAAAAAAAATTTTAGAATTAAATATTTTATATCCTGATCAAACTAGGATTTCAAAAGAGATACAAGATTTTATTAGTTTAGAAATAAGTAACAGCGTTAGAGAACTTGTCGGTGCAATCAATAGAATAGTATCTTTTGCAAGAATTTATAATAAAACACCAAGCTTGTCTGAGACAAAAGTGATTTTAAAAGATTTATTAAGTTTGGGTGAGAACAAAGTGACAATAGACCTGATCCAGACATTAGTTTGTAAATTTTTTAAGATAAGTAAAAATGAAATGCTTTCCTCTCGAAGATCAAGATATTTAGTAAGACCAAGACAAACAGCAATATATTTGACAAAGATATTGACTTCAAAATCTCTACCAGAGATCGGGCGTGAATTTTCAAATAGAGATCACACAACCATAATTCATTCTGTTAAAACAATTGAAAAATTAAAAGAAAAAGACCCCATAATGGTTGAAAATATAGATAAATTAAAAAATCAAATATTATATAATAATAAAGAAAATGAAATTTAATGTTAATCAACAAGACCTTCAACAAGCATTGAATTATTGTCAGGGTGTCATAGAGAAAAGAAGCACACTACCAATTTTGTCAAATATATTACTGGATGTACATAACTCAAAATTAGTAATTACCGCAACTGATTTGGATTTAATATTTATTCATGAGGTTGATAATATTGAAATTCTAGAGGAAGGAAAAACTACTACAACCTCATCAATAATGTATGATATTGTAAGAAAATTTTCCTCAGGCAAAAAAATTAACTTAACACTTACAAATGCTAGCAAGTTACACCTCGAGTCAGAAAAGTCTATTTTTAACTTAAATTGCATCAGTGCTTCAGAATTTCCAATCACAAATGAAAATTTTAATGAAAATGAATTTTCTATAAATTCAAAACAACTCCTTAAGTTACTTAATAAGTGCAAATTTTCAGTTTCGAACGATGAGACTAGACATTATTTAAGTGGAATATATATTCACCAAACTGAATATGAGGACAAAAATTATCTTACTGCGGTAGCAACTGATAGTCACAGAATGTCCATATCTAAAATAAGGCTAGAAAAAAAAGTTAGTTTTGATCCAATAATTCTCCCAAAAAAAACCATTTTTCAATTGTGCTCATTGTTAGATAATTACGAAGGAGAGGTTAAGATTTCTAATATTAAGTCTAAAATTAAATTTGAATTAAACAAAAGTATTTTAATTTCAAAACTGATTGATGGAAAATTTCCTAATTATATTCAAGTAATTCCTAAAAATAATCAAAAAAAACTTCAAATAGATCTGAAATTGTTTTTGGACTCTGTGGATAGAGTTGCATCAGTGTCATTAGATAAAAAAGATGGAGTTAAATTTAACCTTACTAAAGATACTCTTAATTTATCTGTGAATAACACAAATAGTGGAGATGGAAAGGAGACATTATCAGCAAAATTTAATTATGATTTAGAAATAAGCTTTAACTCTAAATATTTAATTGATGTTGCGTCTCAGTTGGATGGCGATATCATAGAATTATTTTTTAATGACACTGGATCTCCAGTTCTTATAAAAGACCCTAGTGATTTTGATAGTATATTTGTGGTTATGCCGATGAAGGGTTAAGTGATTAAATCAAGCTCAGAGTAAATATTTTTTTCCAGATTTATAATAAAGTCTTCTTTAGAAAGTCCAAAACTAATTGGTTTGAGTACAGAAACTGTAATAATCTTATTTGAATTTTTCCTCCCTTTTTTAGGCCAAACATTTCCAGAGTTTATCGCAACAGGTTGACAGCTAATTTTCAATTTTTCATAAATTCGAGCAGCTCCTTTTTTAAAAGGAGGCCTCTCATCAGGTAAAACTCTGGTTGCCTGAGGAAAAATAATTATTGGTCTATCAGAATTTTTTACAGTTTCTTCAATATCTTTAAAAAAATTTAAATTCTCCTTTGTGGCTTGGTCTCTTTTAATTGCTATTGATCCAATTTTTTTTAAATACCACCCAAATATTGGAATTAACATTAATTCTTTTTTTAAAATAAAAACTGGTGAATTGAAAATTATTTGAAGATAAAAGGTTTCAAACATGGATTGATGTGATGATGCGATAAAAAATTTTTCATTCCTGATAATATTTTCTTTTCCTTTAATAATTATTCTCGTGGAGAGAAAAATTTTTAGACAAATTTCTGTCCAATGGCCCATCATCTTTCCACCAAGTAAAACAGTCTTTTTTGGTAACAATAGTGTAGGTAAAAATACTATTGAAATAAAAACGATTCCTGAAAAAAAAAAAAATGTAAATAGGATATTTCTCAACATCAAGCTAAAATTATATTAAATTTTCAATTTTTTGTCTTTTCTTAATAATTTGTATTTTTGAGTTCTTGATCATAAGTTCAGCAGCTTTTGGTCTTAAATTGTAATTTGAGCTTAATGACATTCCGTAAGCACCTACATCGCATATAACAATTAAATCTTTTTCTTTTAATTGTTGAAATTTTTTTATAGTAGAAAATTTGTCAGTGCTTTCACATATTGGACCTACAAACTCATAAGTTTTTTTGGAGCTCTTACCGTTTTTTTTTACAGCCAACAACCTGTGATTTGCCTGATATAAAGCTGGTCTCATTAAATCATTCATAGCAGCATCTAGAATTATAAAATCTTTTTTATCACCTTCTTTAATATAAATAATCTTTGAAACTAAAAGTCCAGAATTACCAATTATAAATCTTCCTGGTTCAAATATTATTCTGGAGTTGGATTGTTTTAGAATTTTTTTTATATTTGATGCATATTTTTTTAAATCGAGTTTTTTTTTATTATTTTTATAATCTATTCCCATTCCTCCACCTAAATCGATAAATTCAAAATTGTAATTTGATTTATCAACTATCCGTTTAACTACTTTAAGCATCTTCTCATAAGGTTTATGATCAAGAATTTGACTACCAATATGGACACTCAAACATTTTAGATTTAAGTAATCTGACTCTTTAATATAATTTATTAAAAAAATCAGATTTTTTTCTGAAATGCCGAATTTATTTTCTTTTTTTCCTGTAGAAATTTGACTTAAAGTTTTAGCATCAGTATTTGGGTTAAGTCTTATACCAATATTTACTTTTTTATTGTTTCTTTTTGCAATTTTTTCAATTTGAAGAATTTCACTTTTGGACTCTGTATTGATTAATAAAATCTTTTTTTTGATGGCAAAATTTAATTCTTTTTCAGTTTTGCCAACTCCAGAAAATACGATTTTTTGCGGTTTAATTCCAGATTTTAATGCTCTCATTAGTTCACCTATTGAAACAACATCTGCCCCTAAACCTAATTTTCCTATTTCTTTTATTAAAAATTGGTTTGGGTTTGCTTTTACTGCAAAGCATATTAAAGGATTTAAATTCTTAAAATACTTTTTGAATTTTTTAATATTTTCTCTAATTTTTTTTAAAGAATAACAATAAAGTGGAGTTGAATATTTTTCAGCTAAAGTTTTTACATTAAAATTTTCAATAAATAATTCTTTGGATTTATATTTCATGCCACAAATATAACTTTGATATTAATGGTCTTAGTCTTATTTTTTTCAAAAACAGGATCACCTTTTTTTCCACAAGAACTTGTAAGAATAAAAATAAATATTAGTGTATAAATAATCTTTATCATATTTGTTTTTTATATTTTACTATCATTTTTTTTATATTTTCAAAAGCGGTTCCTCCAAAAGACTTTTTAGAATTTATTGAATTTTGGACATTAAACACTTTTAATACATCCTCGGTCAATTTTGGTTCAATTTTTTTTAATTCCTTAATGCTTAAATCCTCTAATTTCTTCTTTTTTTTTTCAGCTAAATTTACTATAGAAGCAGTTTTTTTATATGCTGTTCTGAATGTCATGTGATAATTTTTGACAAGATAATCAGCTAAATCTGTAGCAGTAATAAATCCTAAGTTTGTGAGATTAAGCATTTTTTTCTTATCTGGACTAAAGTTGTTCAAAACTTCATCAAGTATTTTGAGACAATTTATTAAAGTGTCGTATGTATTAAATATTATAGTTTTATCATCTTGAAGATCTTTAAAATATGACAATGGTAAGCCTTTAAGAATAGTGAGCATCGAAAATAAATTACCGTATATTGAACCTGTTTTTCCTCTAAGATATTCAAGCGGATCTGGATTTTTTTTTTGAGGCATAACCGAAGATCCTGTAACTATTTTATTTGATAAATTAATAAAACCATAAGCATCAGAATTCCAAAGAATGAGCTCTTCAGCAATTCTTGATATGTGCATTGAACAAACTGATGAAACGTAGAGAAAGTCTAGTACAAAATCTCTGTCAGATACAGTATCAATTGAATTATTTGTTGGTCTTTTAAAACCTAACTTTTTTGTAGTGAAGTTTCTGTCGATATCGAAAGAGGTTCCAGCTAAAGCAGATACACCCAGGGGGTTTTCATCAAGATTTTCAAAATTGTTTTCAAACCTCTTCATATCTCTTTGAAACATTTCAACATATGACATAAAATAGTGACCAAGTGAAATAGCTTGGGCATTTTTTAAATGGGTAAAACCTGGCATTACAGTTTTAACATTTCTATCTGCAATTTTTAAAGTTGTTTTTATAAGTTTTAAAAGATGTGAATTAATTTCTTTAGTAGATGACCTCATCCAAATTTTTAAATCAGTGATTACCTGGTCGTTTCTTGATCTTGCTGTATGAATATAGCCAGCTTCATCACCAATTATTTCAAACAGTCTTTTTTCAATATTCATATGGATATCTTCATACTTTTTTGAAAATAAAAATTTTTTATTAGAAATTTCTTTCTCTATCTTGTTTAATCCATAAATTATTTTATTTTTTGTTTTGAAGGATATAATTTTTTGCCTAAAGAGCATTTCAACATGAACACTAGAACCTCTGATGTCCTCTTTATATAGTCTTTTATCAGTGTCTATTGAAGAGCCAACTTTTTCAAAAAAAGAAGATGCTTTCTTTTTGATTCTGGTCTCCCAAATTGCCTGGTTGTTTTTATTTTTTGTCATGGTAATTAATTATACCTATTTAACATGAGATTATTAATAATATTTATTTTTTTGATATCAAATTGTCTTGCTAATGAAATCCCTAATATAAAAAATCTTAAAATTAACAAAGAACTTAAAAAATATGATGGTTTAACGTTTCTAGATGCCAATAAAAGGCAATTAAAATTAAGTGATTATCGAGGAAATTTGATTTTATTGAATTTTTGGGCTACTTGGTGTGCACCATGTAAAGAAGAAATGCCATCTTTAGACTTATTAAAAACTTATAAAGAACTAAATAATTTGAAAATTTTTCCAATTAATGTAGGCAGTGATAGTTTAGAAAAAGCCTCAAATTTTTTTGAAGAATTGAACATACAAAATTTAGAAATATTTTTCGACACACCTTCAACTTTAGCAAAAAAATTTGGATTAAGAGGTATTCCAACATCAATTTTAATCAGTAAAGAAGGACAAGAATTTGCAAGAATAGTGGGATCAATTGATTTTGAAAACAAAGAATTTATTGATTGGTTGAAAAATTATAATTAATTCTTAAAGAAATATGCGAAAGCAACTAAGGCTATTACAGCAACAAATTGTAAAAGGACTCTTAATTGCATAAGTTTATTAGAATATTTCTTACTTGTTTCTCCACCTTTAAATAATGTTCCAATTCCAAGAATAAGAATAATTCCTACTGCTAGAAGTAGGACAATTGATAAAATTTTTACTATTATTCCAGAAATCATTTTTATATTGTATGGTGTTTTACAATAAAAAAAGAATAAATCAAATAATATGAATTTTTGTCTGGAAGCGACTATTGTAAGACCTGAGAATGATAAACAAATTAAAAATGCGATAATATTACTTCATGGTTATGGTGGTGATGGTAAAGATATAAGCGTCCTATCACTCAATTGGAAAAGATATTTGCCAAATACTATATTTATATGTCCTAATGGACACGAAAAGTGTCCAATTAATCCTGCTGGTTATCAATGGTTTGACCTTACACAAGATGATCCAGAATATATTTTAGAGCAATCATCGAGGGCTGAAGAAAAACTAAGAAAATTTATAAATGAAGTTAAGGAAAATCTAAATTTAAATAATGATAAAATTTGTTTATCAGGATTTAGTCAAGGCTGCATGATGTCAATAAACTTAGGATTAACATCTGAAAAAAAATTCAATTCAATAGTAGGTTTTTCAGGAAAAATTATAAATCGAGATGATTTAAAAGTCAGAAAAAAAAATTCTACTAAGACACTATTAATACACGGTGACTCAGATGAAATAGTCGCACCCCAACATATGCTGGAGGCCAAAGATTTTTTGATTAGAAATGATATTGACGTAGAGACACATCTTATTAAAAATTGTGGGCATCATATTCCAATTGAAGCGTCAAGTATAGCACTTAATTATATTTTAAAAAATATTTAGAGAAAGCTTATTATTGAAAAAATTTTTTATTTAAGTTAAAATTTTATTATGAATAATTTTATTGAACAAGATATTTCATTAGAAAAATGTCCAGCTTTAGTATTAAATGCTGACTACAGACCACTGAGTTATTACCCATTATCACTATGGTCATGGCAAGATACTGTTAAATCAGTTTTTTTAGACAGAGTTATCATAGTAAGTAATTATGATCGTACTGTTAGAAGTCCATCATTCAGTATGCAATTACCAAGTGTTATAGCTTTAAAAGATTATATTGTTCCACAATCAAAGCCAAGTTTTACGAGGTTTAATGTTTTTTTGAGAGACAAATTCTCTTGCCAATATTGTGGGAGTGGGGAAGAACTAACTTTTGATCATCTTTTACCTAGGTCTAAAGGAGGTGAAACAAATTGGAATAATGTTGTAACTGCCTGTTCAGCTTGTAATGTTAAGAAAGGTGGAAAACTTTTAAAATTTTCAGAAATGAAGCTCTCTCAGTACCCTTATCAACCTTCTACAGAAGATTTACATCGCAATGGTAAAAATTTCCCACCAAATTATCTTCATAAAAGTTGGATGGATTATTTGTATTGGGATGTAGAACTTGAAGCTTAAGAATTAAACTTTTTCTGAAATACGAATTGCTATTTTAGAACCTGTTTTAATTATTTTATCCATAATAGAGTACAGCCCTTCTTTTGAAGCACCCTCCTCATAAGCAATATCTTTATGATCTAATTCATCTTGTCTAAATTTAGTAATTTTTTTTTTTAATTCTTTTTCCTCTGGAC
>MDSZ01019300.1_pt1 | contig 11569 bp, 2 predicted proteins | sample 811201 | NCBI WGS metagenome assembly MDSZ01 (sample SAMN05326647, study PRJNA326480) | marine metagenome | isolation source: seawater | place: Indian Ocean: North | collected 2010 | reverse complement strand
GCGTTGCCCGGAGCAAGTGAACTGACGACTAGTATGTCACCGTTGTCGTTGGCCTGTATCCTGTGGCCAAAACGCTGTCCACGTCCGCCATCTGGTGCCTCAATCGTGTAATCCTGTGTCCAGGTGTCGTACGTTGAACCGTCAGACCCGATGGCCCATTTGTATAGGTACACCCTTCCACGATCACTGTCATGTCCTGGTGCTGAAACAAATAGATATTTGTTCGTGTCTGTCTTGGTGGAATTCAATCCTGGTTCTGATATCTTGTGATCCCAACCAAAATTCAAGTTTTCATTCGCTGTCGAACCGTCGGTTGGTGCCGTAATCGTGTTGAGCAGTCCGTACTTGAATGTGCTTGTGTCCCACTGGTAAACTTTTATTAATCCAGAGTCTATGAACCTGGTGCTTCCGTCCGCCCCTACGGCGTTTGTATACGGTGCGCCTGCCACCACAAAGTTCTCGTCACTGCTTATCGACAGCGATTCACCCAACCTGCTTGTGTTGTCGTTGTTGTCGGTCATTGTTGCTGTGGATTGAGTGGTGAGAACAGTGCCTGGCTCTGTGGTTGACCTGAACAAGAAGTGAATCTCCCCTTGTCCCTTGCCTGGCGCTGACACGACAACTGTCCTACCATCATTACGTGCCACTATCCTGTGTCCAAACTCCTGTGAGGCCGTTGTGGCATCTGGTGACAACTGAGTGACCTGCGTGTATGGATCACACTTTTCGTACACACGCCATAATCCAGACGTGTCAGCGTCAGCAAAAACTTTGTCTCCATCTATTCCTATCGCTGTGTTCTTGTCTTGGTACTGATCGAAAGTCAACAAGTCATTTACGTTGTCCATCGAAGACAACCTCACAGACACAAATTTGTAAATGTTACCGTAACTGTCTGCTGTTGATCCATCCTCCAGTGCTGGTATGAAACCAACGTTCCCTGTGTAGTCGATTATGACGGTCTTATGGCTTGGTGTCGCGGCAACCTGATACACCCCGTTGAGCGTCGCTTCCTCACTGTTTGAAATCGCAAAGTAGTCCGCCGTGGTGGTCCTTGTTCCTGCACTCAGACCATGGCTGTCAGTGAATGTGATTTCCAGTTGGGTGGAATCATTTATGAGAAATAGGTTTGCAATCTTTATGCCAGCGTTGGTCACTCTGAACACGTCCCAGTCGCGATTTGTTTTGTTCGCTACCCATATAAGGTCCTTCTGTGACAAGTCGTTCACGTCCAAGTCCAACAGTTCATTGATGTTGAATGCCGTGTGTTGTACCTGCGTCAACTGAGGATAACCCGCCGTCTTGAAAACCTGTGCAGTGTCTCTGTCAACTCCAGCGGCAGTGTAATCGAGGCGCTTGAAAGTGGTTGACGCTGTGTACTCAACAGGTTTGTAGTAGAAATTTTCCTTCACGATACCCGCCGACCTATTGTAACTTGCTGTTTCATTGGTAGTGTCAAGAAGTTCTATGCTCTGTGGGTCCGCTGTGATTTCATTGTCCTTGAGGATCACCTGTATGTTTTCTATGGAATCTGTGTTTCCAAAATTTCCTGTACGTATCATCCATTCCGGATAAAGGTCAAGAGTGATGTCCTCATTTTCATACTGTGCCTTCAACAGTTTATCAATGGCATTCTGTGTACCTTTCTCCCTGATATATCCTTGATAGAACTTGTACTGTGATACATCATTCACGAATAGGTTCTCGAGATAATCCCTGCTCTGGTAACCGATCAACCTCTGTGCCAGTTGTTGCTGTGACTCATCAAAGTTGTTGGTCTCCAACTCATAGAAGTCATTGAATTGTGAAATTTTATAGTCAAAGTTAGGAATTAGTTGCGGCGCTGGCTTCTCGTCTTTGAGTGTCCAGTTGCTGTTTGAAAAAGTGCTTCCCGAGTTGTGATTGGCTTTTGCAACATAGAACTTCCCTTGGTATTCAACGCTGTCGCCTATCCTGTAATCAGTGTTCGCCAACCAGTATGTGACCTGTGCGGAATCAAAAACAAAACCAGGTGAGTAGTAGTCACCGTTCCAGTTGCCTGTCTTCCAACCAACAACTTTCAACCTCTGCTGTCTGAATCCAGTCGCTGGTTCATAAATTACATCACTAAACACAGTCTTGTTGTCGAACAACAATATGTGTTCCTTTTGTACGGTGTTCAATGCCACGTTGAATAGTCCTACTGTGTCTGACTTGATGCCAAGTTCGAACGTCTTACCGATACGTTTCGTGGTGAATTCTTTGATGTCTATCTTCCTTCCTCCTGAGTCTAGCAGTGAGTAATCACCTGCCAGGTTCCTTAACTTACCTACTATGCTGTTGTTCGTGTCCAATTCAAACCCATCGGCCGCTGGTGACACTGTGATAGCAGATCCTGGTGCCCATTCTTGCGTGGTCCAGAATAGAAACTCCCTCACTGCGTTCGTCCAGTTCAGTGTCTCTTTTAGTTCATTTGAGAATTTGTTGAATTTGAATCCTTGAGATTCCAGCCAGTTGCCATACCCCAATAGGAAGTCCGTGACATCTTGGATTGTGTCAAACACATGTCCATAAGGTATAGTCTGCACGTTTTCTTGGTAGGTGTCGTACTGTTTTACTTCAACGGATCCAGAAACTTTCAGGGCCTTCGCGGCGGTTCTCTTCACTGGGTAAGTGAAATTGAAATAAGGTTTAACTGTGCTGTATCCAAGAACTTTGTATCCACCCAACACCGTCGATCCGTCCTGAGATATATCTGTGTTCTTCTCTATCAACACACCACTGTAGTAGAAACTATTGACCGGGTTCGATGTCCTGAAAAGTATCTTGAAGTTTTCATCAGGTATAAATTTAGATCCAGATGTTGATCCCGGTGACACACTGTCTGTCAAGATTTTGATGTTGTCTTTGTCTGTGAACCCGCCCAACTTGTATGCCAACTGCACTGAAAGGTTTTTCATTTTATCGTAATAGAACACCTTAGGATCAAGATTCCTGAACACAAGGTAGTTGATTACGTATGGTTGATAACCTGCCGTTTGATATCTAGTGACTACTCCAGTAGCAAGGTTTGTTTCTGTCTCCAGGTGATATTTGGCAGTCGCTAAAGTTTGCCTTACACCTGTGTCTGAATATATCTGGTTGCCTGCTGTGTTCGTTGATAGCCTTGAAGGATCAAACATGTTCGAGAAAAATCTTGCAGGTTTTGTCAACGCAAGTGTTTTAATAACCGTGAATGGATATGCACTGGACCTTCTCCATGATGTTTCTGCTGGTGCTTGGTCACCAAATTTCCAAGCGTTGTTCCTTCCCGGAATGTCGTAGTGGTCCACTATGCCGGCCGCCAGTGGATCTAACAAGTTCCCTGAGGCGTCTACCGGTAGGTATGTTTTTATAAGGCTCTTTCCATATCTTCCAGGCTCCGCCGCCAATGCGTCCCAAAGAACATCATTTCCGGATGTGTAAGGTGCCGCGCCGTATGTGTCTTCCCAATCGGTGGGTTTCTCCGAATGGCCAAACATCTCCCATGGTCGTATGTGCGGTGCGTCTGTGTCGTAAAAATATTTGTATATGCCCCTCCAGTGGCCTGGCAGTTTCTCACCTGTAAGTCTATCAGTTGACCTGGCGTAGTTGTAAGTGAACGGTGAACCTTCAGTGAAAACTGTGTTGTTGATGTACTGGACATTGTTTCTTCCTGCCCACGAGTAGAAATCAGCACCCATCACGTCAGTTACTTCTGTCAGTGAATATTCCGTTGATGTGAAAGCACTAGGCATGACATCGTTCAGGTCCAGTAGTGTTGAATCATAGGTTGTCTTAAGGTTGTTGTAAATCCTTTTCTCCAGTTCCAATATCAGATCATCACGCTCGTCACCATACGCTTTTATCACACTTCCGTCATGCTTCCTGATCACCGCAGTGTCAGTTATAAAAGTTGTGTCAGTGTATGCCTCTGGTGTGAATTTTGGATACATTCCTAGTTTTGTTGGCGATGGTGGCATGTAACTTCCTGTGGTGTCCGCGTAATCTTTGATAACGATCTTATCACCCTCGGCCAAGGCTTTGCTGATGTTAACACTGTCATCCGTGGTACTGAATGTGTAGTCTGTGCCTAGTAGTAACTGCACGTCATTCAGATACACATACACCGCCCTGTTGCTTGGTGTCGTTATGTCATGTTGTGAATCCAAAGCGTACTCAGTCTGTGACGATCCTTGTACCGTGTATGACCTTGTGGAGACGTTTTCGCCGTACCCTAACATGTCTTCGTAATAGAAAGGGAAACTGCTGTTCCTGCCGGGTGTAATCGCTGTGATTATTTCATCCACCCTGTCCGCCGCGACGCCCTCGTATGCGGTTCCTGTTGCGTGTGTCAAAAATGCATTGTACCATTTTTCATATTCACTGTTGGCATAGTCTAACGCCGTAACAAAGTTCGCCTCTTGGTCTATCAGATTGAAAACTGACTGTACCAAAGGTCCTTCATGCTGGTGGATACTGCCGCCCTTGAGTCTTGCGTCTGGTTTGTCCCTCAGATTCGAAACTCCAGGGATCGAACCAGTCACGTCTTGATTTTTATCTAGGATGTCTCTGACGTGTCCTAATATCTGTCCGAACGTGAATGTCCCCAACTGCTCGTTGAGGCCGTTGGTTGATAAGTTTTCTGGCACCTCGTATATCCCTTTGCCTTCCACTTTCGCCGCACTGCTATATCCTGCTATCCTTATCTGATCATCTACTTCGAGGTCTTCATTGAACTTAACGTACTTGTTCTTTGTACCTGTTTCCAGTGTGTAGTCTGTGGTCAAAGTCTTTCTCGAACCATTTACCGAAACACTCACTTCAAGGTCAGACAGTGTCGCTGAATCTTTGAAAAAATCTATAGGGAAAAATTGTTTCTCTGTTTTGTCAACTATGAATGTCCTGATTACCCTTTGTTTACTATCCACCGTACGCTTGATGTAGGCACTCCTAGAATTGTGTGTGGCCCTTCCGGTGGTGTAGTGTAGGTGTCCTTCAGCCAGTTTCTTGGTGACCGTTGTCGAACCACTCTGATATGTGAAAGTGCCCGCTGTGTGGTCGGATTCAAAAACTATATCGCCCACGTTGTTGATGGTGTTGTATTTTACCTTGATACCAAGCACTGTGTCTGTGGTTGCACTGTCAGACGTGGCAAATGCAAACACCTTGGCTCCTTCGAAGTCCGAAGTTGGGTATTTCGTGGCGTCGTCGAACGAAACGTGATCGTTGTCCCACATTCCGAACAATGGTTGTTGGTTTACACCCGTCTTTTCCTGTGCCTCCTTGAACGTTTCCGACGTGCTGTCGTAATAGAAAGTCTTACCTTGGTTCGTTGTGCCAAATTCTATGTAAATCGAATCATTGTTGGCAGGCGTGCCATCAGACGCCTCTGTTAGGGCGATAACTTGTGTTGAATCACCCGCCGTGACGAAACTGACATCATAAATTTTATTCTTAACAATTGGATCGGTGTCTGCTGAGAACACCACTCTCATGCCGTCCGCTAGTTCAACTCCGTCAATGAAGTAACCTGTCTGTTTGACCACGTTACTGAAGGCATCCGTGGTGACTGTGTCATATAGGGTCACTGATCTCTTGGCAACTGTGCCATGATTGTAAAGTGCGAGTCCCGAGTCAAATTCTATTATCGGTCTCTTGGCCCTGTCGTCTTCGTTCAACGTTGGGGTGAACCCTCCCACTCTCGCAGTCTCTTCGATGACCGACCTGTGGAACCATCTGTTGTACCTAGACCAGGCGTTCCTGTCCTGAGAATCTCTCTTGATCGTAATGTAGTCTTTGTTCTCCGGCGTGTAAAATGCTTTTGCGTATGGCCTCGAGTCATATGCCACAGTGTCATATTTTATTGTAGACTCGGTGGCGTAACTGCCTGGAGTAATTAGATCCTCCACGTCGGTCAAAGTTATTGCGTCACCCACACCCTCCACATAATACTCTTTGTTCTGATATGCTGAGCCAACCAACGCGGTCTTGAATTTCACTTTCATTCCATTGGAGAGATTTAAGGTTCTCAGGCTGTAATTTTTCACCCCTATAATGTCGTTGTCGACATTGATTTCTGTGGTCGTTGATATGTCTTTAATTTGTAGAATACCGTACATGGCATCGTGGTTACCACACTGGTAATACAGAATGTCCGGCGCACCTGTTGTTGGTACAGTGAATGTTACTGTGCCATAATCCGTACCATTGTTGGTCACTCCCGTGCTGAAGATTGTCGACGTCGATCCATCCGCTGAAACCTTGTTTTTGTATGGTTCGGTCATTATCCAGAAAGGGTGTCCTTTGGCATCAACGTTGAACTTGTATGTGTTTCCCCTGTACAAGGTCAGTATTGGATTGTTCTCGTTCTCCCTGTGGATGAATTCATACGCCGCCTGGGCGTTGTTTATCACTTTGTATTCTGCCACAGCACTTGGTCCTACTGAATCTATCTCTATTGAACTTGGCCCATCTGGCATCCAATAATATTCTCTGTAGTTGACCAACTTGTCGTAGTCTATGGCCGGATTCCAACTGTACACAGTCTCCTTGTTAAGCCTGTCATGGTTGTTTATCTTCCCACCGAAATACTTTATTTGGTTGATGTAGTCGTCATAGGTTCCTGTGAATTTTACCTGGTCTTCAGGATTGACCGAAGTGGTGTCCCTGTCAGTGTACGTGACAGCAGGTTCCAGTTGATAGGCAAATCTATCACTGCTTGTTGCTGTGAGATACCTATCATTCACGTCTCTGGTGTATGCGTCCTGCCTACCTATGAAACCGTCAAGCCTCTCCAAAGCACCCTTCTGCACCAAAGGATCCATTGTGCTGGCCAAAAACCGCTGGTTAGCGTCAGTCCTGTAGAAAGCAGGTAGGTGCTGTACAGTTCTTCTGAATTCGTTGTCGCCCTGTTTTACGACTTCGTTGTTTGTGAGTGGATTGGTTGGATTGTCAGCCATTAGTATCCTGCCCCACTACTGCCCGAAGATGATCCCGAACCTGATGTAGTAGAGCCTGATACCGCTGATCCTGATGTAGTATTTGTAGTGGCAGTTGATGTGGATGTGACCACAGTACCGGACGCCGCAAGTTGGTTGGCTCCTAGTGCTGTAATTATTGACACATCATCAACGGTGGCCCCACTGATGAAAATCTCGTCCGCCGCTGAATTTATCTGGAACAAAGACCCAAAACTCTGTCCTGATTGGTTAGGCACAATGACCACACTCAGTAGGTCCGGTGCCAGTTCGTTGTGAATGTAAGCGGCTAATTCTGTAAAATAAAATGTGTCTCCAAAATCCCAGTTGTCCAAAGCAAAGAACTCATTGATGGCGGCGATCACTCTGGTCTTGATGACAGCATCTGAAACATTGGTGTTTGGATTCTTTACTATCTTGAAGGTTGCCTGGAGTGCTTCTTCCGAGTTAGATCCAAACAAAATCTTGTACTTGACTGGATGATATATGATCTGGTCTGACAGTGACTTGAGTGGGTTCAGCGTTCCTGAGTAACTGATCCTCAACTGGTCCGCTGTTGAAACGCTAGGTTTTGTTCCACCATCCTGTAACCATATCCTGAATAGGTTGTCGTATGTTCTTTCTAAAAGGTACACGTCCACTATGTTAGACACGCTGGGATCAATCCTGGTCTCTTGGCCTGCGTGGTGCTTGTATTGGAAATCTATAGAACTTCTACCCCTACGTGCCCTGTAATCTGTGGACGTAGATAAGGTGTTAGTCGTAGAGCTGTAAGACTTGATTACGTCCTCATCTGATGCGTAAAAGTAAAACAACTGTCCATCGGTGTATGTTGCTGTGTTCAAGTCAATGTCGGCTTCGTTTTGCGTCACAACAAAATTAGTGGCCGCGTATGGCCTGTATCTTTCTATGTTGTCATAAGAAGTGTATTTCTCGAAAAACACGAATTTAGTGGATTCCGACAAGGTTGGTTCAACAAATATGTCGAACAGTTCCGGATTGTCCACCACCCCGTCATCATCGTCATCGAAGAAACCAACTTGAACTTTCCTGTTGTCTTGGAAACCATCTGTCTCGGTCACCACGTCGACCACTTGCCAGGTCAGAGGATAGCCTATGCTTGATCCTGTTGAAACTATGCTGTTCGTTTTGAGTATTTTCACTGCGTCTTTGACGCTTTTTCCGGTCTTGTAGTCGTATATTTTCTCTTCCACGTCATAGTGGAATTTGTTCTGAGACTCAGATTCAAATATGTAATCCAGTTTCCTGTATGTCACCGTGTATGTGTTACCGTCATTGGTGAACTTGAACCACCAACTTGCGTCAGCGTTGGTTCCTGTTGTGGATCCTGTGTTTGCAAGGTCGAACACCGAACTGGTGCTTAGGTTTGTCGACGTTATGACCTTCCAGGTTTCTGAATCGACATCATACCTCAATCCGAATTCCTCGTATGCTTCTATCCTGTCCAACAGGTCCGCCTCGAGGCTGGTGGAGAACGATGTGGTAAGATTGGGGATGACCGCGTTTACTACAGCACCGTCTGGCACAATGTTCGCTAGGGTCACCGGACCAACTCCTGATTCTAGGTTTCCAGTACCACCATTGGCACCATCTAGCACAACTGCACCTATCTTGGCCCATAGCCTGTCCTCGGCGTCATCTGTGCCTGCTGTGACCAAAGTACCATTCTTGAACTCCCTTGTGTCTGGAGAAGTGAACTTCACAAGTGCTCCAGGTTTGGCGTATTTCAAGTTAGACGTTGCTGAATCTCCAATCACCAATGCTCCACCTGACGTGAAGTAACCTGTGTTTGTATTAGTGGATGTCGTCGTGGAGTTCCACGTCGCCGAAAGTGTGCTGGCATCTTTTGTTCCATACTTCAAGTAATAGAACTGTCTGGCGTATGCTTCCTTCAATTTTGCTTCAACTGATGAATCTAACGTTGACTGTATGTCGCTCCTGTTGTTGAAGGTGAAAGTGAACTGCTGTGTTGATTCCTCCCTGTAAAGTATTCCGTCCTCTGCAAACACACTGACGTTTGAGTATGCCCCAGTTGGATCTAGGATCTCTTTCGCCCTGGATATGCCCGACGCTGACCTGTTCACTGATCTGACCTTGACAATCTCCTGGGACGCACTCAAAGGAACCACTTGGTAGTCCTCTGCTGTGATCATCCTGTTCTGTGAGTAGTAAACCTGTGCGGCTTTCTCCTTTATAGAATCGTTAGACTCCGTTGCCGCGGCATTGTAAACACTGGCTTTGAGGCTCATTGTCACAGTCAAAGTCTGTTGTGCCCCATTGGCGTCTGTATAAGGCACAGCGAGCTGGACGTTTTGCATGTCCGCTGATTGAATGGCATACTTGGCATTATCGCTAACCCTCACGTAAGTTCTAAAACTTCCAAGAGGTATGTTAGTAAAATTTCCATCTCCGAATACTAGATCAACAGTATCATTGTTTTTGGTCACAACGTTGTATGTGTTTCTTTCAGATTTTGCAAGTGAATTGTATATTGCGTTGTTTCCAGACAAAGATGGAACCTTGCTCCATTTTTCTGTTATCTGTCCAAACTGGTCCAATTTGTACAGCCAAACATCTGTGTCATTTATGTTTGAAAGTTCGATTGGTTTTACAAAATTTGTAACGGAACTGTCAACGTTGAAATCTGACTGTTGTAGTGAACCTTGTTTGAACAGGAAGAAAAATCCTGTGTTATTGGAACTGTCTCCTGATCCATCTGCTCTGTAGGTGTAGGTCAACCCTGTTCCTGGGATTGGATCAGACTCGTAGATGCTATCAGAATCATTAATTGTGCTTGGCACTATCTCGAATGATCGCGACACACCTCCAACTGACTTTTGAAATTTGAATACAGGAAGATCCAATTGGTTTGAACTTAAAGTATATACTTCGGTGTCTACACCGCCTATCGTTCCTGACTCCCTGGGATTGCCGAACAGTTGTCCTGTCTGGTTGGCGGCATTAAGGATGGCTGTGAATTGTTCTCTGTAGTTTGAATTTGCCGAATCGTTCCATATGATTGTGCTGTTGGCAAGGTTGGTACCTGTGCTGTCCAGTACATCTTGTGTGGTAGATATTGAATCTACTTTCAGTAAGCCTGTGGCAGGCTTGTTTCTTTTTGCGTTGTAATTGATCAACCTTGCCAACCTTAAAACTGAATTTCTTCTCTCCGCTGTTTCTAGGAAATTTTCCCTGGCGTTTAGATCCACCCTGAATGAAAGTGCCTGTGCCACGTATGCTATAAGATCTATCAATCCAACGTATTCTGAACTTTCAACAAAGTCATTGAAGTCATCTGGATAATTTTCTTTGAGGTATGCCACCATCGTCCTTCGCAGGGTTTCGAAGTCGTATGATTTGAAATCCGCCTGTTGGAAGGCCTGGTAAATCTTACGCCAATCCTCGGCAACTAGTAATCTGTTCTGTCTGTCTGTTGTGGCCATACTGTTTGTATGGATATTTATGTATTAAATTAAGTGCGTATATTAAGATAGGCGTAACAACGAATTTTCATCGAAGTTGAAACGCAGTTTCTCAGTGATATTCAACGGCACATATGTTATAGTGGCCTGGATAGCGATGCCTTTGTCCGCTTCGCTGACCAATATCTCCTCTGTAGATATCCTTGGATCTGCGTTGAGGTTGCCAGTAACGTCTTCAATGATGGCTTCCTTAAGGCCTTCTGTGAAGGGTTCGAATATGCAATCGTATATAATGGTCCCAAACTCGGGATTCTCCACCCTTTCGCCCTTACGCACACTCAATCTGTTTATGAGGTCCTGCTTGGCGACTTCGAAGTCGTACAGTTTGAAGTTCCTTTTGTCAGCACGTGAACTGAAACCTTTGAACGTGACTGACTTGCTCGATGCACTGCCCGAACCTGAACCTGATCCTGAATCTCCGTATGCCATATGCTATATTTACTCCCTAAAAGAACTTAATCTTACCCAAATCTAAACTTGATATCTGACTGGAAATGTTACCCAACTGTGTATTGATCAGATCTGAAACCTTGCCTTCCACGAAGTTTATCGCGGCACCTTTTGGATCTGCTAGTAGTTTCTCTATGCTGGCGGCCGTTGCAACCAGGTTATCTAGGTTTGCAAGTGGTAGTTTTATTTCATCATTTAGTTTGACCACCTTGCTGAGTTGGTCTGAAACCGCTTTGATAGTTGGTTGTTTCATGAGCTCTGCCTTGATCTCCTGTAACTCCGTTGACGTGATGTCTGGGCTAGATTCTTTGATCTCACTTATGGCCTGATTGACAAAATCTTTTTTCCTTTGGGTACTGCTCTTCCTGTCGTATGGTTCATGGGTGACGAAGTCAGACACCGTTGTCCTGTTTTCTCTCTTGTTGACTTTTCCGGCCACTATGGGGTTATCGTCGTCGACGTCTATGAACTCTGTTGGGCCGCCTGTGACCTTTATGCCTATGGCATCCGCCTTGAGCCATTTTGGTCCCCATACTTCACTTGCGTTCACACTGTTAAAGTGTACCTGTGATCCTGCCAAGTCTATCCTACCTTGTGCACCGTGTAATTGTGTGCCTTCCGTGTACGAACTAATTCCGT
>MDSZ01060033.1_pt1 | contig 11571 bp, 9 predicted proteins | sample 811201 | NCBI WGS metagenome assembly MDSZ01 (sample SAMN05326647, study PRJNA326480) | marine metagenome | isolation source: seawater | place: Indian Ocean: North | collected 2010 | reverse complement strand
AGCACAGTCTTCAACATTACCAGCACAATCACATGCACCTTCATCAATACCATCACCACCACATTCACCACATTCATCTACTACAGCATCTCCACCACACTCACCAGCACAGTCTTCAACATTACCAGCACAATCACATGCACCTTCATCAATACCATCACCACCACATTCACCACATTCATCTACTACAGCATCTCCGCCGCAGACACCATCGCAATCAACATCTACTAAACAATTACCATCGCAATCAACATTATCCTCTGGGTACTCACAAGACCCATCATCATCTGTTGCCTCTTCATTAAAGTTACAGGCCTCTATATCAGTACATCCAAAAACTGGACCTACGTTATAATCAACTTCAATCTCAGTTACAACTGTAAATAAATCTCCAAATTCACCACCATTTGCAATAGTTATATCTGCATCAAAAATAGTTCCCTCACTACTATCATACACTTTAACAACCACTGGATTCCCTTCTACCGCACCATTTAATATAGGACCAGCAAAATCAGATAGATCTATTGACATAATTGCACTAATTTCAAGTTGTGAACCTGACCATGTTGAAGCCCCTACTAGCACTTCTCCATATTCCGGAGCTCCCCCAGCATCAATAGTCTCTACTACACCATTTAAATCAAATACACCAATTTGATCACCACTATCTAACCCTGTGATAGAATCTTGAAAAATAATTAAATGGCTATCTCCCGTAGAGTTTATAGAAACATCAAAACCCCCACCAGAGTATTCACAAGAATCATCATCTATAGTTGCTTCTGAGTCATAATTATCTGCAGCGGGATCTGTGCAGCCAGAACAAGAAGAGTTATCACCTTCACATTCACCACAATCATCAAATGAAGCATCTCCACCACACTCACCTGCACAATCAATATCAACTAAACAATTGCCATCGCAATCAAAGTTTTCTTCGGCATATTCGCAGTCACCTTCATTCCCAAAGTTACATGCTTCTGGATCATTGCAAGTCTCTACATCTAGCTGAACACAAGAATCAGCAATAACATTTATAACTGAACCACTTGCATCTGATAGAATTACATTCTCAAGACAAGCCTCAGAGCCATTTTCTAAATCCCATTCAACATACGTTAGAGCAGTTGTACCAGGAGGAATCGTTGATCCGGTTAAACTAAATCCAAGAACTGTTGTCGAATTTGTTGATATGGTAAATCCAGCGGATTCTGAAGCACCACCATATGCACCTAGTATTTCTGCACCATTTACGCTAAACTGAAACCCTGCAATTGGAACTTCGCTACTATATAAAATTTCAGCATTATCAGAATCAAATGATCCAAATGAAACAAATGCTGTTACTGGTTCATCTGGACAGTCTGAAGAATCACATTCTAAAGATCCATCCCAACACTCATAATCTGCACCAGATCCATCACACTCACCACACTCATCAACTTCAGCAGATCCACCACACTCACCAGAACAATCCTCTGTCGCAGAACCACCGCACTCACCTGCACAATCAATGTCAACTAAGCAATTGCCATCACAATCAAAGTTTTCTTCGGCATATTCACATGAACCATCATCATCTGTTGCTTCTTCACTGTAATTACATGCCTCGCTATCTGTGCAACCATAAACTATATCTGGTTCAGATGAATTTTCATAACCTGGAGTTCCACCAGGGATCACATAACTTGCCTGCCAGCTTTCAGGGACACTATTGTCTAAATTTGGATTAATTAATTCAAGAGTTGCACCTCCCGCATCTGCCTCTTGCGGCCATTGATCATCATCTCCTTGAAAGCCGTCACTATATGTAACTGAATCAACATTTTGACCATTTGAATCCGTTAAGTTAATTGTATCAGAGGTGTTACCAAGACTCGCATCAGAATCATAGCCAATACTGCCTGGGTAAGTATCTGCATTTCTTGCTAGTAAAACATATCCTTCAGCATCAACTAAAATATCATTAAAATCAAAATCGATATTACCTGAACTTAAATTCCATCCATTTAGAGATACAGTTTCAGAAGAATTATTATAAAGCTCAATAAATTCATAGTCTGAATCTTCTTGATCAAAACTTAATCCTGGATTATAGTTAATTTCATTAATAACAATAACACCATCATAATTTGGATATTCACAGCAATCATCACATGATACAATCGCATCTGGATCATAGTTGTCTGCAGCCGAATCTGTACAACCAGTACAAGTAGAATTATCTCCTGCACACTCACCACACTCATCAAGCTCAGCTTCACCACCACAATCACCATTACAATCTTCTATACTACCATCGCAATCACACCAGCCATTATCTTCAGGGTAAAAACATGAACCATCATTTAAGTTGGCATCAGGATTGTAGTTACAAGCATCTTGTTCGGTACATCCTAAAACATTATCTGAAGTCCAGCATCCTCCAACTTCAGTTTCATAGGCATCACCTGTACTACTTGATAATATTACTGTTTCAAAGCATACAGTCTGACCTGAAAAACCACCATCAACATATACAAGAGCTTCATCCCCTGCTGGGATAGTGCTACCAGTTAGAGAAAACCCTAAAACAGTGGACAAAGAGTTACTAACAGTAAATCCATTATCTGCAGCAGATCCACCTCCTGCGTTACTTATATCAATTCCACTTAATTCAATTTGGAACCCACCTACAGGCAAAGTATTTGACATTAAAATCTCTAATACACCTTCTTCTTCATTTACATTTCCAAATGAAATTGAAAATTCTTCTTGGCAAGAGCTTCCATCACCTCCACATTCACCACACTCATCAAGCTCAGCTTCACCACCACACTCTCCAAAACAATCTTCACCCGCAGTACAGTTACCATCACAATCATAATTTTCTTCTGGATACTCACATGATCCATCATTATCTGTTGCTTCTGAATCAAAGTTACAGGCATTCTCATCGGTACATCCATAAATTGTTTCAGTGCCAATAATCAATGTAGTACAATTAGATGCTTCGACATCAAGTGCAGCTCCAGATGCATCTGAAATAACAATATCTGATAAGCATGCACCAGTACCTTCAACTTCAACTTCAACTAAAACACCCTCACCTGCTGGAATTGTTCCACCCGTTAATGAAAAACCAAGTACTGTTGATGCGCTAGTTGAAATTAAAAATCCAGCATTTTCAGCATCTCCTCCACTAGCACCTACCACTGTAACATTATCTAAATCAAATTGGAAGCCACCAATAACATCATATGATGTATATAAAATTTCGATAGAACCTGTTTCTGTAGGACATTCTAAACTATCACATACATACTCCCCATTCCAGCATTCATAATCAGCACCATCACCATCACAATCACCACATTCATCTTCTACAGCATTTCCACCACACTGGCCAAAACAATCTGTATCAACAATACAATCACCATTACAGTCATAATTCTCTTCTGGGTACTCACATGATCCATCATTTTCCGTTGCATCTGAATCAAAGTTACATGCATTGCTATCTGTACATCCATAAACTGGATCAGGCTCATCAGATAATCCTAAACTTGTTACTACCGTAAACAAATCTCCAAACTCACCACCACTTGTAATTGTTAAATCTGTATCTAAAACTACACCTTCACTACTATCATATACTTTTACAACTACAGGGTTGCCTTCAACAGCACCATTTAATACTGGGCCTGCAAAATCAGATAAATCTATAGACATTATAGCGCTGATTTCAAGTTGAGAGCCTGACCACGTTGAAGCTCCCACCAACACCTCTCCATACTCTGGATTTCCTCCACCATCTACTGTTTCAATTATACCATTTGAATCAAATACACCAATTTGATCACCACTATCTAACCCTGTAATTGAATCTTGAAAAATTATTAAATGACTATCGCCTGTAGAGTTTATAGTGACCTCAAATCCTTCGCTAGAATACTCACATGAATCATCATCTACATTTGCATCTGGATTATAGTTATTTGCATTTGGATCTGTACAACCTAAAATATCAGAAGATTCTGTATAGCAATCACCTAAATTAAAATCTATTGCACTACCTGAAGGGTTAGATAATACAACATCATCAAAACATATCTCATCCGAAGAACCTGTAAATGAAACTTCAACTAAAGTACCACTTCCAGAGGGGATTGTTCCACCGGTTAAAGAAAAACCTATAACAGTTGTTGATGACGTGCTCACCAAAAAGCCATTGGATGCAGCAGAACCACCTGAAGCTCCACTTATAGATATTCCAGTTAGATCAAATTGAAAACCACCAATAGGCTCAGTGTTTTCCATATAAATCTCTAATAAGCCATTGTCTGTATCTACATTTTCAATAGACAATTGTGTCGCAAAAATTAATGAAAAACTGATTAAAAATACGAATGAGTTAAATAAATTCTTAGTCAAGGTTCTACCCCCCTAGGTAATTGTTAGTTCAAAAGTGACACATGTCACATTATTATATTATACAACAATAGAGAAATATGCTGTAACAACATGTAACTACTCTCGTTATAATAGCTTAGAAATATCTTGTAAGGCAGTATCTACTTCATCTCCACTAATAGATGAAATAAAATTTATTTTAATTCCTTTAGGTAAGTCTTCAGTATTGACTTTTTCTTGAACAACATCTTTTTTAGTAATAAGTATTAGAAAGTCTTTTTCTAAAATCTTTTTATTATGTAATGCGAGTTCATTATTTAATTTTTGATATTGCTCAGAAATTTCTCCTTGTGTTGGGTCTAGCATGTAAACTAGAACACGAGTTCTCTCTATGTGCTTCAAGAATTGACTGCCTAGCCCTTTTCCCTTTGAAGCATCTTCTATCAAACCAGGAATATCAGCAATAACGAATGACTTAAAATGGTCATACTGGACAATTCCAAGGTTGGGTGTTAATGTTGTAAACGGATAGTCAGCAATTTTGGGCTTTGCATTTGATACCTTTGATATAAAAGTTGATTTTCCTGCATTCGGGAATCCAACTAGACCAACATCAGCAAGAACTTTTAATTCAAGATCTATCTCAAACTCTTGTCCTATTTGACCATCGTTTGCTATTCGTGGTGCTGTTTGAATCTTAGTTTTATATCTTGCATTTCCAAATCCTCCATTTCCACCTTCTGCAATAATATAGTTTTGATTTGGTTCAGTGATATCAACTATAATTTGTTTTGTATTTGAATCTTTTATAATAGTACCAAGCGGGACATTAATGGTAATATCTTCACCATTTCTTCCATGCATATTTTTACCCTTACCATGTTCTCCATTTTTTGCTTTATAGTGTTTTTTGAGACTAACATCAAGAAGGGTATTTAAATTCTGATTACCTACAAAAATAACATCGCCACCCTTACCGCCATCTCCGCCGCAAGGACCACCTTTAGGTCGAAATTTCTCTCTTAGAAAGGCAATGCAACCATGACCACCATCTCCAGCTTTAATTCGAAGAGTAGCTTGATCTATAAACTTCATTACATATTATCAACAAGTTCCTGCCCAAATTCAGAACATTTGAGTAATGTTGCTCCCTCCATTAACCTATGGAAATCATATGTAACTCGTTTGTTATCTAGTGCTTTATTTATTGATGATATAATTAAATCAGCAGCCTCAGTCCAACCTAGGTATCTTAACATCATTTCACCTGATAAAATAACAGAAGATGGATTCACCTTATCTTGACCTGCATACTTAGGTGCTGTTCCATGTGTTGCCTCGAATATTGCTACACCTGTGTCATAATTGATATTTGCTCCAGGGGCAATTCCAATTCCTCCGATTTGAGCTGCCAATGCATCGGAAACATAATCACCATTTAAATTCATTGTTGCAATCACATCATACTCTTTTGGACGAGTTAAAATTTGCTGTAAGAAAGCATCTGCAATTACATCTTTTACTATAATTTTTCCTGATTTCATAGCTTCATCATATTCTTTATTCGCTGCATCTAGTCCATCATTCTCAACAGTATCATCATAATCTTTCCAAGTATAAACATAGTCTCTAAATTCAGACTCTGCCAACTCATAGCCCCACTTCTTAAATGCACCTTCAGTAAACTTCATTATGTTGCCTTTATGAACAAGGGTGACACTTTTACGATTATTATCAATTGCATATTTAATTGAGGCTCTAACAAGTCTATGTGTACCTTCTTTTGAAATAGGTTTCAATCCGATCCCAACAGTATCTGGAAATCTTAACTTTGCATACTTATCAGGAAATTCATTTCTTAGAAAATCTAAAACTTTCTCTGTTTCATCTGCACCTTCCAAAAATTCAATCCCTGCATATATATCCTCTGTATTTTCTCTAAAAATAACCATATCAACATCATCTGGGTTTTTAACTGGAGAAGGAACATTATTAAACCACTTTACAGGTCTCAAACATACATATAAATCTAGCTTTTGTCTTAAAGCAACATTAATTGATCGTATTCCTCCACCAATAGGGGTCGTTAATGGACCTTTTATTGCTATTTTATATTTATCAATCATATCTAATGTCTCATTAGGCAACCATGTATTCTCACCATAAACATCATTAGATTTATCTCCAGCATATACCTCTAGCCATGAAATTTCTCTTTCTCCATTGTACGCTTTCTTAACGGCAGCATCTAATACCACCTTTGAGGCTTCCCAAATATCTGGCCCTGTACCATCTCCTTCAATAAACGGTATTATGGGTTTATTAGGAACAACCAAATTATTCCCATCCATTAAAATTTTTTCTCCACTAGGAGGATCCATTACTTTACTCATAAACTTTTAATCCTTTTTTGTTGATGTTTCTTTTTTACTTACTTTATTTTGACTACTCTTTTTAGGCTTTTTCCCATATTCCGTATAATCTGTTAGATAAAACCCAGAACCTTTAAAAACCATACCTGAGCCACCGCTAATTAATCTTTTTAGAGTATTCTTTTTTTTACATTTATCGCAATCCGTTAACTTAGAATCACTCATTTTTTGGAATACACTTAAATGTTTTCCACATGAACTGCACTCATAATTATAAGTTGGCATCTGTAGTATTCTCTATTTGTAATGCTGTTATAATTGATATTAATACAATATCTTCAATACTGGCTCCTCTTGAAAGATCATTTACTGGCTTATTTAAACCAAGCAATAGTGGCCCACAAGCATAATAAGAACCAAATTCTTGCATTAATTTATATGCAATATTTCCTGCATCTAAATTAGGAAAAATTAATGTATTTGCATTCCCTTTTAATTTAGAATTATTTATTTTTTTCTTAGAAATTTCAGGATTAACAGCTGCATCTAGTTGTATTTCCCCTTCATAGGCAAACTTGCATTCTTTACTAGAGAATAATTCTACTGCATCTTTAACAATTTTAACTCTATAATGGTCTGCACTACCTTGACTTGAAAACGATAAAAATGCTATTCGAGGTTCTTGGCCAGTTATTTTTTGATGCATTATTGAAGATTTAATTGCTATTTCTACTAATTGCTCACTATTGGGATCTGGAATTACCGCACAATCTGCAAAAGTTATAAAGCTATCGTTTTCTTTACCGACCATTAGAAACATGCTTGATAGCCATTTTGAAGATCGTTGAAGCCCTATAATTCTTAATGCACCTCTCAAAACCTCCGAAGTAGGCATGCTGCAACCACATACAACTCCATCTACTTTACGATCAGTGAGCATACATAACGAGTAGATGTAATCATTTTTTAAATAATCTATTAGTTTTTTTTTAGGCCAATTTGAAGAAAATTTATATTTTTTTAGAATAGAAGAATAGTCATTATCATCTACAACTATTTCATCACAAGTAAAAATATTTAAACCAATATCTTTTAAAATTTTAGCTGCAGACAAAACTCTATTATCATTTTCAGGAAGAGCTAGAGTTATTTCAGAAGGTGACTTTATTAGATGCGTGAATTTTGCTATTAGATCTTTATTTTTCAAAAATTCTTCCTAATGCTGAATTTACACATGAAGGAACATATGCAGAGGTATCCCCACCATGAGATGCTACTTCTTTAATCAAAGATGAACTTATATGAGTATATCTTTCATGTGGCATCATAAATAAGGTTGTAATCTCTTCATTGAGACTTCTATTCATGAGGGCCATTTTGAACTCAAAATCATAGTCTGATAAAGCTCGCAAGCCTCTAATAATAACATTGCACTCTAAATCAACTGACAAATCGACTATTAGGCAATTAAATGAAATAATCTCTACATTCGAAAAAGATTTTACTGATTCTTTTGCTAATTCAATTCGATCTTCTAATGTGAATAGTTTAGTTTTTTTTGAATCGTCATGTGATATTGCTAGATATAGCTTATCATAGAGCTTAGAAGCCCTACCAATTATATCTAAGTGACCATTGGTAATAGGGTCAAAACTTCCTGGATAAATTGCTTTTTTTACTTTTTTGTCCATAAAATTATCTGTGTTTCACCGTATAGCTTAACTCTAAAAATATTTTCATCCACAATGTTTTTTTCCATTTCCATACAAAACAAACTTCCTGGTTTCATTATTTTAACTGCCATATTAAAAATTTCAATGTATTCATACTTATAATATGGAGGGTCGCAAATAATAATATCAAATTTGTCTTTGGTCGTACTTAAAAATTTAATTGCATCCATGAAAATCAAATCATAATTCTGATCAGTTGCTATCTTGTGAAAATTTTGAGATAATATATTAAAATTTTTTTTATTATTCTCAACTGAAACAACCTTTGAGGCTCCTCTGCTTAACGCTTCAATTCCCAATGATCCTGAACCTGAAAAAAGGTCTAAAACAGTTTTTCCATTAAATGGTTCTAAAATTTGTAACATTGATTTTTTTACTCTGGCCTGAGTTGGCCTTATGTTTTTTGAAGATATATTATTTAATCTATGGCCTTTATATCGACCAGAAATAATTCTAATCATAAAATTATTAATATGAATATTTTAAAGTAAAGTACTCACCTTTATTACCTGGTTCTATTAGAATATCTCCACTTCCAAATAAACTTTCCATTATTTCATATATATCCTTACCAGGGCCTATAAAGTATATCGCTCTATCTTCAACATTCAAAAAGACTTCATCTGAATTTTTATATTTCATAATTAAATTTTTTATAATTATATCTTTATCATAAACATTTTTCCCTTTCTTTAAAGGAAATTGAAATGAAGCATTATATGTATCACGATCATCATAAACCATGAAAAATTTGGAATCTTCTTTAGTTAACTTGTAATCAGATATATCTTGAGTTTTAAATTTTATAACTAAATTTTCATTTATATCAATACTAGTTAATATTTTACTTTTCTTAGGATTACTTAAAAATTTAATCGCTGTAGATTTAGCTACAATTTCATGATTTTGTGGTTTAAGGTACTTCGCCCATCCAGTTAAATCCATTTTTTCATTAACATTAATTAAACCAAAAAACAAAAAAACACCTAGTATCATAAATGCTACTAGAATTGAAACAAAAGAAGCAGGCTTATTATTTCCAGATTCATTGGTTTGATTTTTACTCTCATCTACATTACTAGCGCTTTCATCTTGAAAGGTGATTTTTTGTTTGTTTGTTGCATTACTCGTTCCACCTTTTGAGATAATTTTTTGCAAGCCAGTACTATTCATTAAGTCTACATTAAACATTTAGACCCCCAAATAGCTGTCCTAGTTCTGAAAATCTTATTTCATTCATCGTAGATCCGATATTTCTCTTAGCTTTTTCATCGCTATGATCGCTATGATTAAAAATATTTAATAAAGTGATATTTTTAGGATTTTTACTAATTATATTTTTAACAATCGGGCTTTGTCCAGAAGTTTGATAAACAAAAGTTTTATCAATATTTGCTATTTTAGTTGTTCCTTTTAGAAGCTTAAGTATATTTAACCTAATCTTATCTTCATTTTTCCTAGAACCTATTACTTTCATTGGTTTTAAGTTTTTATTAACGATACTATATCTAGCATAAACTGAAAGGAGTCCATCATCTACATATAAAACTTCTAAAGCTCCAGAAGTTATAAATCTTAATATGAGATAGTTATCTAGAGAGTGAGCCTTAAAAACAAATCTAGCTAGCATTTCAGCAGAGAATATGCCGACACCAATAGATCTAATAGAGACATTCAGCTTTTCAACAGAACTTAAAATTTTCTTTTTTAATCCTTTTTCTACATGCACACCTAAGAAATGATCGTCCCTAGAGCCTATTGGATAATAGTAGCTATCTAAATAAGCTTTCATATTTGATGCTCCAGATAAATTGTTGTGAAAATCCAATGAGTTAGAGTCTTCACAATAAATCTCATTAAAAGAGCAGAATTGAGAATCTATTATATAGGAAATTGTATCTTCATTATTAATTTTTTCATTTTTAATGATATCTTTTGCTGAATTTGATATAAGTTGATTGAAGTTCTTGTATGACCTAGAACCATAATTTGTAACTGAAAACTCTTTTTTAGACTTCTCTGTTCTAAGAAAAAATATTTTATCTTTATATAAAGAGATTCCTAGCATATAACTATTCTATCCAGTTGGATATTCCTCCATTTATGTATCCATGATTTCCTGGCTCATATTTAAAAAATAAATACATTCGCCTTGAATCTTCTTGTGTGACAGGAGATGTTACCGAAAATGTTTCCCCCATCACTTTATCATATTTCACCTCTAAGATATACTTTTTATTTGTAAGGGGGCAAGATAAAAGATTACTTGTTAGTTCAAATCTTTTTTTGTCATAATTATTTTTTACGACTTCCCGTTTTCTATATTTAACACCATCAGAAATTTCTTTTGCAAATACGTTGTAATAATTTTTCTGATCTTCTTGATCTAGCTTTTTAAATTTTTCTTTTGATATTTCACGGTCATTTTGATTTCGATAGGTTTCTTTTCTAGATTTCAGATAACGAGCCCCAACAACATAGTTTGTATCTTTCTTAGTCTTAGAAATATTACTATACTCTAAAATTACATGAATAGTATCGATAATAGTTTCTTCTTCAGGGACTGGGATAGTAAAAGTCGTATCGGCTCTATAATTAAAACCCTTTTCCAAAGTAACATCATAATGATTATTATTAATAATAATTTGCTGTCTACCTGTAAACAGACTATCTGCATGTATTGAATCTCTGGCACTCTGGACCAAAAGAAACATTTTATCCATATCATCTGTATAGTTACCAGTTAATTCTTTGTAAAATTCTGCAGCATTGGCAATTGCTCTCATGCGAAATCTACTTTCCTCTCTATCTTCTTTTTCTAACGACCAAATATAATTTGGGATATATACAATCAATAGTAAAATCAAAATAGAAAACAGAAACACCCAATCTAGAATAGCTACTTTAGTCTTTATATTATTATCTGACAATTTTTTCCTCTTATTTCATTTCGTAAACTACTAATCTTTAAATTTTTTACATAGAACTTCATTACCAAGTTCTGTTGATAGTTCATCTAAAATAATCTTCATTTTTTTGTTTGGTTTCTCTGGCATTAAAAGATTAATTCT
>MDSZ01050348.1_pt1 | contig 11571 bp, 6 predicted proteins | sample 811201 | NCBI WGS metagenome assembly MDSZ01 (sample SAMN05326647, study PRJNA326480) | marine metagenome | isolation source: seawater | place: Indian Ocean: North | collected 2010 | reverse complement strand
TTTTTTTTCTCTCTTTACGAACGGCTTTACTCACTCTTTCTTTCTCCCTCACCCTTTCCTGAACGCAGTGCAACTACGGTGCACAAATGATGCTCGCCCCGGAATGGGCGAACGATTTCTACTACAAGAAAGGCGAAGTGGAAGCCGCGCCGAAATGGCAAGCGTGGATGGGCCAAGCGTTGATTGGCCACGGCGTCACGACGTTGCTCTCGAGAAAAGTCGCGACGAAGCAACAGATGCAAGGCCTCGCCTTGTCGTGGGGATCCGCGTTACCGGTCATGGCCATACAAAAAGATGCGTTCAAGCCGGAACAGTTGGTCGCGAACGGCGTGTTCTGCGCTGGTATGGCTTTGTTGACTGCTAAAGTCGCCGATTCGATGTAAATGTGTTTTACGTCGTACTCGTACGTTTTAAACATTGTTCGTCTCCTGTTTTCTTTCGAACGAACGAGAGACGAACGATAAAGTCCGCGCGCAAATGTTCGCCATTTGCACGTGAAACTGTCAAGATTTAATTCCAACTAAATACTAATTCAAATTAAACAAACAATGCGTACTTTGTCGTCTCTATCTCTCTTTCTAATACTATTACTTTTATTAACTGATGCAATAATGGAGAGCTTCAAATCGCATCATTGTGTTTGCATCGGTCTCCTCAACTGTCGTCGCATTTCTCGTAAAATCAGGCGCTATGGGTTTTGAAAGATACCAAACGTCCGCGTTTTCGTCCGCAGTTCGAATCATATCGGAAAGTTCTCGTGCCGTCAACGAGTAAATGCCCGTTTTCTCATCTTTCACCGCCGAAGATGGGATTTGTAATTCGAAACTTTTCGAACTGCCGTTTGGTTTCACGTCTGGGAAAATTTTCATGTAAAAATCCAAATCTGAAGGCGATAAACCTTTCGGATTGTCGTGATTGTGTTTGCACATTTTACCCCAGGCTAATCTTCTATTCTTATTCGGATCTGGGTCTTCGTCAATGATCGATTCCCCTTGAATTTCGCATCGATATTTCTTTGACAAATCCATTTCCTCGTGTTCCGAATCGCGTTCATTGAAACTCTTGCGCAACACCGGGACGATTTTCCACTCGTCGCAAAACGGGTGCGTGCACTTGGTATACTTGTACGGTTTCTCCAACCATCTATTCTGATCGGTGAAATATCGAATCCATTTGGACGCGCACGGTGGTCGAGGCACGACCATTTCGCGACCACTTTTTTTCGCCACCATAGCCAAACCGTAAAAGCCGGCAAGTATGAAATCTTCTTTGACGTCAAATTGTAAAAAAGTTTGCGGTTGCGAGTCGATTTCGGGTACGTACGCAACAGCTTTAACGCGTTGTCTATCTGCCAATTTATGACGCGCCGTATTAGCTCCTAATGCAATATCCACGCGCTCGTCCCATAACCCAACCGATTTCAAGGTCCCTACCTTATCCCAAGCGTTGGTCGCGTGAAACGCAACCGCTCTCGCATCCTTTTTCGCGTCCTGTAATCTCGACGGATCTAAAAAGGCACCGAGAGCACCCACGCGCCACGTTTGAACGAGCCATTGCGGTAAAAAAGCGAACAATTCGTGCTCTTCTTCTTCTTCTTCTTCTTCTGTTTTTGCACTCCGTTGTTCCTCTTCGTTCGAAGGCTGTCTTCCTTTCGGGTGCCATTTCGGGAGCGGCGACTCTCGGATTTCACGTTCCAACTCCAAGACGTACGACCGCGCGAGCAAATTACCATTAGGTACAAAATTCTCCATTGGAGGTAACGGGTTATATCCTTTATCACCAAAAAATGGTCCTTTCGCAATCTCCTCGTCCGTTGCGCCAACCGTCAATCGTTCCAAAGCGCCAATCGCGTTCTCCGCTTTTCTCTTCTCGTCGTCTTGCGTGAGTTCATTTCTCTCCTTCTTCTCTTTCCAAGACTTTAAATACGACACCATCTTCTTAAAGTCGTCCGGACCTTCACCACTTGAATTAAACGCTTCGCTTGATTCTTTACTCAAGGGCTTATTCGTCAACGGCGTCCATAAAATGTGATGGTTTCGTGTGTCGTTCGAGTAAATGCCGAACCGTTCAAGTTGCATTTCGTCGTACCCGCGTGCTTCGTTCATCACCTCTCGTTTCCACTTATACCCGCCGGTCCCGTGCCTGTATTCGTGTTCTCTTCCTAATCCAGCATCAATGTACTCTTTCGTATCCCCCCAGTTGTTAATCCCGTCGCCGAAGAAAAATGTAAACGACCGATGGCCTCTCGCGTGCGTGATTATAGAATCTTTAAACAAATGTTGGTCGAAGAAAATCGTTACACCGTGGCCAATATCTCTCTCTCTCGTGATCTTCCTGTACAAATAATTCCGCCTAAAATCCGGAAAATCTTTCGCCGTATCAATGATGCGTCGTAAAATCAAAGGCACGTCTGCGATTAACTTTACGCTCGGTCCATCTGCTCTCATTTTTTGCCCGTTCAGAAACGACAACCCGCACTGCGCATGGCCGCTTTCGTGAATTTCCTCGGCGATCATCACCGTATATTTTCCCAACGCGCCTTCGGTTAAAAATGGGAACGGATTCGTCGTATACACCACGTCCGTATCGGAACCAATCACTTGAACACCTCTCAACGCAATTCTCGCCATCAAATCCCATCTCGCCATCCACAACAAGTGTCCGAATTGCGTCACCGCAGTCACCAATCTCTCGTGGATGTCATTCAACGCTGTCCACACCGTCCCGTCTGGACCGCTAAATCGAGAATCCCAAACACAACCAATCTCAGTCTTTAACATTGTTCTATCCTTTTCCTGTTCCCCGTGTTCGTCGTGGTGGTAATTGTGTTCGTGCGCCAACTTCCACAAACGTTCGAATTTAACGCACGTCGCTTCGTCATACGTCAGCGCGACCCATCCGCCGATATCTTCTTCTTCATTACTACTATTATCATCATCTTCGCTAAACTCGCTTTCTCGTAAAACCCGTTCTACATTCAACGCGTGATGCAATGCGAAAACGTACGACCGATGGTCGAATGTTGTTAAAACCAGTTGTTTCTTTCTCGGCGTCGCTCTCGCTTCGACCAGAGAGACGAGAGAGGAGTGCAGTTTGATGTCACCAACAAAACGTCTGCGTAGTACTTTAGGAGGAGGAGGAGGAGGAGCTTCATCTTCTCTGCGCGACGGGTCGATTTCTTCGTCTTCGGTACTCTCGTTGTCATCTCTCGTTTCTTCTTCTTCTTCTTCTTCTTCTTCTTCTTCTTCTTCTTCTTCTTCTTCTTTGTCGCGCGTCAAATTCGATTCCGCATCTGCTTTTCCATGTGCAGTCGCGTCCTCCTCCCCTTTGGATGGTGTTGACACAACTTCTGTTCGCATCGCTTTCTGGTCACTCCCTCGACGTGCCACCAGCGAAACGGTGATGGTCACCATAAAGAGCACCAACGCGGCGACGACGGCGACGACGACGACGCGCCGTCTCGCCGCTCTGGCATTGATGATGCTCTTCATCGCGCGCGACATATCCCCTTTTCCCTTTTTGTTTGTGTCGTTTTTGCGCCATTTTTTTCGCCTCTTTCAACACCTATACGCGCGATATAAAAAATGGATTACCGACATCATCATCATCATCATCATCATCATCGGTCCGGTGGAGACAACTGAGATGTCGGAAAACGGCGCCTCGGAAAAAGGAGAAGAACGCGGAAACGACGACGACGACGACGACGAGGGGTGGCGCTTTGCCTCCAAACTCGCGCCGTTCGTTCAAAACAATGGGAACTTCCGAATGCAATTGGAAATCGACAAACGATTCGTCGTTTTGATGATGTCTTCGGAGAAGGATTTCGTCTGTTTCGATGCAACGTGTTACCACATGGGCGCACCGCTGTTACACGCAGACATCGAAGATGTAAGCCGCCGCACACCGTGCGACGCGAAGGACGACGAGAAAAAGAAATCGTGCGTCGTTGTCTGCCCGTGGCACCATTATAAAATCGACGTCGGATTAGGTGGCGAACGAGTGTATTTCGATGCGTTTACGAAAGAACGCAAGACGGTCGCGAGGAGACAAAGGACGCACGAAGTCAAAGTGGATGACGACGAGAACGTGTACATAAAATTAAATAAAGAAGAAGAATCGTACGAGAGCGATAGATACGCGCACAAACAACCACTAAAGAGCTCGAGAAGTAGTCACGGTAACATCGGAAGCGGGTATAATAGGTATGCGGGAACGGGGGAGCGCAATAGGGGGAGAGCGTTTAAAAGTTCCGGTGAAGCGTTTATTACTTCTTCGAGTGCTAGCGGTGGCATGAAAAAGAGAGAAGAGAGTGTGTTAGGACAGATGGTTGGGAAATCTATGAGCGGAGGGGACGGTGTCGCACCGTGGGCGGTGTCGAAGGAGGCCAAGATGTCGCCGCCGCCGCCAGCGCCGCCGCCGCCGCGAGGCATATTGAAGAAGAGCAGTTTCTCGACGTCGCGTTTGATGTCGACAAAAGGTAATCGTGAGAGCATCATCGAAGAACGCGAAAAAGAAAAAGAAGTATTCGAAGATGCCGAGGAGGAAATGGTTGGATGATTGAGAAGAAATGAAAAAAGGAGTTTGTCCCAACTAGGGGAATAAAATGGTGGTTTTCGAGGCGAAAAAAATTATATCATGCGGAGCGTGTCAAACAGGATCGCACTTTATGGCATCGCAAGCGCGGCGATACTCACAACGTTTTCTCACACGCGAGCTGCGGGAGAACCGATGGCTTCGTCTTTCTCGCCCGTGTCTGACGACAGTTTGAACATATCATCATGCGACGAAAGCTCAGTCGCGCGTCAGGACCCTTTCGAAATATTATCTCGACTGTGCGCGGTAGATCTCGCATACAGCGTCGGTTCGTTGTCGACGACGAGAAGCGATGCGTCAACGAGTAGTAGGGCGGAATATATCGTCGAAAACTCGGAAGTCTCATCAATCATCGAAGAAGAGTACAACTTTGACGCAACCATTCGCTGGAGAAATAATAAGAGGGAAGAGGACAAATCTTTTCAAGTGACGTATGTTTTCGCGTATGGACAAGGAATCGCCGATGGTCGGGTCGATAATCGCGCAGTATTAATTAATCCGGGTGGTGCGAACGGCATGCCTGCTCGCGCGGTGAACAAAATGCTCTTTCGAGGTGTAGCTGGCGATGGAGGGACGTATGAGTTTGGTTTTTTGGGTTCCGGGTTGTTCGAGGAAGATGTGATGTCAAACAACAACTTCACGAAGAGAGCCGATAATTTGGTAGCCATAGCATATAACGGTCAGTGGTGCGAGAGAGTCTCGAGCGGCGGCGTGTCAACGTGTGCAGAAACGTCGTATGCTTGGTGTTGCGGGCCGTTTCTTTCATCTCCTCCTTCTCCGCCTCAAATCCTCATCTCGCCAATTGGTGGGAACGGAAATAATTCGTATTCGGACGATGATAACATTACTAGCATGTCTGGACCACTAGGAGCATTTGATATGTTTGAGCATTCATCTCCGAGCGTTTTCGATGTCTCGTTTCATAATTCCAAGAACGTGCCGCTTACGCCTTTAGCGCAAGCGCTCGATCGAGGCGCTCGAATGCCAAAAAGTTCAAAACTTCCATCCAACATCGGTACGTTCGGTTCAATCGCGGGATTGATTTGTGTTGCTCTAGTTTTGATTGCAATAGTCATGGAAATTTCGAGGCGGTGCATAAAACGCGTGGCGAAAGATTTGGAAAGCTGCGCTCCTGAGATTTCTCGTAAGCTCACGCACTTGTTGCCGGGTCAAATGAACGTTTCGCTCGATGTAGATCTCGAAGGTATAATAGTCTCGAAAGCACATAACCATCATCATGCGAATGCTAACGAAGCAACATCAGAGCACACATTACGACGACCCCAATCGAGACACGTCTCGATTTTCGAAAACGACGGTACGAGAACGTTGGAGTTTGAATGCAGCGTCGCGTCGTCGCAAAACAAGTTGGATAGTCAAGAGCACGAAGACGGCAGACGAGAGAAAGGATCTTCATCGGAACTCAGAGGTTTAAAGTACGCGTCACAAACATTCGAAGCACACGACAGCGTCAGCGGCTACGTACAGTCACTCGCTCGGATGTTTGACAGCGATTTATTTACTAAACAGCGGTGGGACGGAGATGGGACTACAGGTGAACCGTCGCCAAAGGAAAAGAAAGGGTGGCGCGCGCGAGCGTTGCGAAAGAATGAATTCAAAATTGCGCTTGCTGACGTCAAGGTTGGACACGCCATAGGACGCGGTGCATACGGCGTCGTGTGTGAAGGTACGTTTAGAGGATTTCCAGTCGCTGTTAAAACGTTAAACGCGTGTAAATCGACGTTATCGCGGAAAGAAAAAAGTGCGTTTGAACGCGAAATATCGCTTCTCAGCAGACTATCGCATGCGAACATAGTCGCGTTTTACGGCGCGTGTACGGACGATAAAGATAACCAACTGTGCGTCGTCATGGAACTCATGACGAAAAGTCTGTTCCAAGTTCTACACGAAAACGACGGGGGAAATAAGAAAAGCAGACGACTGACTCGACTGGAATTTCTCCGCGTCGCGTCGGACGTCGCCGCGGGATGCGCATATTTACACGAATTGAAAATCACACACGGCGATTTGAAGTCGCACAACGTTTTATTGAACGGATCAAGCGCAAAAATATGCGACGTTGGGTGCGCCAGAGTTGCACAAATCACCGGCATGGTCACCACGCAACAATCTATCACGTTTTTACAAAGCAATACTGCTAAAGGAGCAACCGACGCGAAAGAAAATAACAACAACAACAAAAACGTAGTTGGAACCCCAGCGTACATGGCCCCCGAACTCTTCGACCGCTCCTTAGACATCACATTTGGCATAGATGTCTTCGCGATCGCCGTTTTATTCTGGGAATGCCTCTCCGGCGAACCTCCGTGGTCTCACGTTCAACATCCGGTTCAAATAGCCTTTGCCGTGTGCAACGACGAGCGGTGCGACGTCGAGAAAGTCGGCGACTGGGAAGAGGCGAAATTGTTGATTAAAAAGTGCTGGAAACGTGTGCCGGGAGATCGATTGCGCATGCACGAAATCGTGGAGTTGTTGAAAGACATGAGAACGAGAGTTCGCTGATTGAGAGGGAACGTGTTGTAATCTATTCACATCGCGCGTGCGCGCAAACAGTCGAGAGAGAGCAGCACTTTTTCATCATTTCGAGACCACACTTAATTTACTTTTTTCGCGTTTACAGCGCCACAAAAAGCGAGCGTCCTCCACGCTTCAAACGCGTTTTGGCGCCGAGAAAAAGGTGTCGAAACGGGTGGAGGAGCGCGTCAGAGCGTGCGAGAGGGACGGGGGCCGATGTGCGGTGTTTTTTTCGCTCGTTCGCAGACCGTTTTTTTCTCCTTCGCGTGCGTCGTGTACGTAGTCTTTTGTGTGCTCGGGAACGACGGGAATGGCATCCAAATCGCTCGCGCGGAGAAGCCGCCGGTGGTCCCGGCGGACACCATATCGAAGTGGCACAAACACCACAGAGAGTTTCGAAGGAAACGGGGGAATTCGATGGGACGAAAAGAGCGATTGGAGACGAAATCTGGGTGGGTGGACAGATGGGAACATCGCGCGAAGATTGGCGAAGAGGAGAAGCGCGATGCGATCGACAATCTGCTGCAAAAGTCCTCGGAAAAGAACGAAAAGAATTCGGAGCAGCGTTCGAAAGACGAGGAAAAACGTTTAGAAGACGACACGAAAGCGGCAGTAAAACTCTTCGAGAAGATTCCAGAGAAGAAGAAAGAGGAGATTTTAAGAGCGATGGAAAATTTCATAGCGTTTGACGAGACGGAGGCATCGAAGAAGTCTTGGGAGAAAAAAGAGTCGAGCGGTTCCGGCGGCGCCGCGAGTAGAGAAACGGAGAAGACGGAGGGGAAGGAAGGGGTGAATGAAGAGAAGGTAAACGAGAAGGAGACGAGGAAAAAGTTAGAGTCGCTAGAGTCGGAGAGGAAAGAGAAGGAGAGGAAGTTAGCGGTAGTCGAGGAAGCTAGGAAAGGAGAAAATGTGATTGTCGACGAGAGCGGTTTACCGGAAGGTACGGTGCTGTACGGAACGTACGACACCTGCGACACGTGCGAGATGTGCTCGGTGGACGAGCCGCCGGAATTTGTAGATACAACCATGGCAGCAAAAGCGAAGGAAAGTGGGTCGACGAGAGATGGAAAAATCCATTGTAAAAAATGCTTCGGGTGTAACGTCGTCTTATCGCGGTTGGAATCGAATCAAAATTTGCACGGGAAGAAAGTGAAGATGTTTCCTGGCGCTTCCGGAGCAGCCGTCGTGAGAGGGTACACGAAAGAACACGGAAACGTGATTATAAAGTCCTGGTGCGATTTTGGTGGGTACAAGCAACACCCGGAAACCGCCGCGCAGCATCCGTTGAGGTGCAACGAAGAGACGCAATCGAAAAATACCAAGTGTCCAGCTAAAGGCGGCGTTTATGCGCACGGTGAGTGTAACTACAGGTTCCTCAACGCGCTCGATAAGTTAACCATAGACGCGAATTTAACTGACGTCGTCCCTCGAACGTGGACTGGGTCCGTGAAATCCTTTTTACCGTGGGATGGATACGCTGTTCAGGGCCGAAAAATTGACGTGCGCTCGCAATTTTATGAGGTTGCGAAAGGCTACTCCATCGAAGCTGTTTACGGAGGCTCAGTTGCCCAAAACACCGTGGATATGTTCCAAAAAATCAAACACGAACAAATAATCAAAGCCGCTACCTTCGATTTGCTTTTCTCCGAGCAAGATAGACATGGTCAAAACGTTTTCGTCACCGAAGAAGGCGACATCACGCTCATCGATTCCGAAGGCTGTTTCGGTCCAACGAATTCCTTGTTACTTCCGGGCGGGCAAAAATTTGAAGTCTACCGGATCGGATACAATGCGGTGTGTTGTGGCAACACTCCATTGCCGTGTCCACAACCCGCAGGCGAACGCTCGGCTCCACTCGTCGGCTTGGACTATCGATGCCATGCCAAAGACCATTTCATCGGTTTCGATTGGCCGAGAGGCGTGGAACCATTTTTACACAAAATCCAGAAAATGACCGCAGACGACGTCCACAATGTCTACGAAATGACCAGAAAGGAACACGCCACCCACTTGAAAAGGACCGTCGACGAAATGCTCGAACTTGGTTTCGAAGGTTCTATGTTGAAAGCCTATGAAAGGCAAAAACGAGGCGACGGTCGCACCTACGGCAACAACTACTGGTATCCTATCACTCGAGCCTGTTGCGGGAACGACATTTGTCCGATGCGAGTGGATGAAGCGGTCGGTCGATTAAATATCGAGAGAAGCGCGCAAGGTGAGTTCGCGGAAAAGTTGTGGGGTAGCAGGTACGTCCACGGATTGGACGTTAAGAACTCCCCATCGGATGGTTTACGAGCGCTCTCTTCTTTAAACGTCCCGAAACCGGAAAAGAGAAGCGACGTCTTGCTCGACCGATTGAAACAAGAGGAAGGATGAGAGAATACCACACTCATATTTAGTCACGCATAGCGCTATAGCAAAAAATCTAGTGTACTCGTACTTCGTTTGTACGTTTCAAGAGTCCCAGTCGTAGCAGTCGATGCCGTCGTCGCGTCCGCTTTCTCGCTTCTTTCTCTTTTTTTTAATGAATTTTTACGTCTTCACAAAAAGAATCTTTTTCATCGATGTACAACGCGTCAACGTCCTCTTCTTCGAGGACCGCGCGGTGTCCCGTCGTCGTGGGAGCGAAGCATCGGCGGTGTTGTTGTTCCATTATTTCTAGTGGGGAATATTGCTGTCGACGAAGTCGTCGTCGTCGTCGTCGTCGTTTTGCGCTCAAAACGCGCGCGACACAGAAGACGACACCGGATTCGGAAGAAGAAGAACGACATCATCATCATCATCATCCGTTCGACGTGTTCACCCCGTCCTCATCGACGGACGAAACCGTCGTCGGCGCCGAGGGCGTTCCGCAATTCATCATCGAAGCCGAGCGAAAAGCCGTCCCTCTGCGCCGTCCGAGACTGGCGGCGTACGCCATCTCCTCCTCCGTCGCGGCCGCGCAGTTGGTCTACATTCTGCAAGAATCATCGTCTTTGGAAAGCCCGATGTTGGCGGCGGCGAGCGACGTGTGCGTGATGATCGTCGGCAGCTTACTGTGGAGAGAAGAACTGAGTGGACGAGCGAAACGACTGAAAAGAATATGGAAAGAAGCGAAAGAGAGAGAAACGGCGATGACGAGAGCAGAACAAGGGCTCGGAGAGACGGTGTGGACGGCGAGGATGAGGAACGTGAATAAGAAAGGCGCAGGAGGAGAAAAGAGCGCTTCTTCGGCGAGCGCAAGCGCAAACGGAAGCAAAGAGAGGAAGAAAGACGACGACGATACCGCGAAGGAAAAAGAGTACTATCCAACTGGAATCACCGTCGCGGAACTGAAAAACAGCGAGAAAGAACGGCGAGTCGTCGAAGTGAACGGGAAGAAAGTCTTATTGCAATATTTCATGGACGAGGTGTACTGCGTCTCGAACGCGTGCCCGCACCTCGGCATTTCGATGCAAGGGAAAACGGCTCTGTTGAGTGCCGGATTGGTAGAATCGAAGGCGGAAGGTTCGAAAGCGCCGTGTATCGTGTGCCCAGCCCACCAGACGGCATTCGATATGAAGAGCGGAGAGGTAGAAGGGGAGTGGTGTCCAAAATTGCCCGGGAAAGATATACCCGTGCTCGGGAAGGCGTTGGAAAAGGAGAAGAAACCGATCGAAGTGTTTAGGACGAAAGTAGAGGAAATTACTGGAAGCATATTAGTCGCCGTGCCGTGATAGCCCAAAACGAGTTTTGATGTCGTCGTCGTCGTAGTATTATTGAAAGCTGCTGCCAGTATTCGAGTCTCAAAAATATGTTGTTATACTTTTCTTCGATTGCTTTTTGGAAATGACATCACTCTTTTCGACTCTTCTTCTTCTTGTGACGACGACGGTTTGAAAAGCACAATACGCTTTCGTTCTTCTCCAGAAAAGCATCCTCCCATAGTCGCTTTTTGGCGGCTTTTTTTTAAACCACCAAGTACTTTGGAGGGGCCCTCTCTTTTGTGTTCAGAGGGCCGCCCGGGAGGAGGAGGAGGAGGAGGAGGACGACGACGATGATGATGCAGAGCGGCGATGGGGCCCCATCATCGGGAGCGGGAGAGCAAAGATTGAAGTCGTCTCGCCAGCGGCACGTCTCGCAGGCGCTGAGGAAGGTGGACGGCGCCGGACGCGAAGCCGCGACGCGCGCGCGGCTAGACGCGCTCGAAAGAGACGCGCTCCCAGACGATGACGAGGCGAATAACGGCGGCGACGACGACGAGGAATTCGTGGTGGAAGAACCGAAATTGGACGGCGCGATGACGAAAATCGTCGCGAAGAAAAAGACGTCGTCGAAGAAAGGCGGCGGCTTTGGAAAAGGAAGAGCGAAGACGCGAGATCGAGAGTCGAACAAAGGAGGAGGAGGAGGGGCATCCGCAAAAACGATGCGAACGTTCAACCAACTCTTAGAAGCGAACGCGCTGGACGAAGCTCCGGTAGG
>MDSZ01010919.1_pt1 | contig 11572 bp, 9 predicted proteins | sample 811201 | NCBI WGS metagenome assembly MDSZ01 (sample SAMN05326647, study PRJNA326480) | marine metagenome | isolation source: seawater | place: Indian Ocean: North | collected 2010 | reverse complement strand
TTTTAAAAAAGCAAATACAGTTATACTATGTCCAATCTATAAAGCTGGTGAAAATTTAAAGTTAGGTTTCTCATATAGTTCTTTTGCAAAATTAATCATTAGAAACTCCAAAGTTAAATTACTCCTTATTAGAAATGAATTAGAACTGAAAAGATATTTAAAGCAAACTGCATATGGAAATAAAATTTATATTGGGATGGGTGCTGGATCTATTTCAGGATGGATGAGAAATTTAAAAATAAATTAAATGCAAATTAAAGATCTTAGTAATTTTGGAAGAGATATTAAAGGTGAAATTAAATTTGATTACTGTATAAAAAAATTAAATTGGTTTAATATTGGAGGAAAAGCAAAAATTTTTTTCAAACCACAAAATCTTAAAGAATTAAAGGACTTTTTATTATTATATAACAAAAGGGGTAAAATTTTCATACTTGGAGCGGGATCAAACGTTTTATTTAATGATAAAATTTATGAAGGTGTAGTTATAAAATTAGGTAGTAATTTTTCAAATATAAGTCAATTAGATGATACAAAAATTATAGCAGGATCGTCTTGCAGTCAAAAAAAATTGTCGGAATATGCTAAGTTCAATAATTTAAGTGGAATGGAATTTATGTCATGTATACCCGGATCAATTGGTGGTGGTTTAAAAATGAACTCTGGTTGTTTCGGAAGCGAGTTTAAAGATGTTTTGATTTCTATACAAACAATAGACTTTAACGGTAATTTAAATACTTATCCTGTTAATAAAATAGAATTTAAATATCGAGGAAATGATTTACCAAAAGATTTAATTTTCTTAAGCGCAACTTTTAAAGGAAATCCTAAATCAAAGGAAGAGATCGAAAATTTAATGAACAAGTTAAAATTAAGAAAAGAAAAAGCCCAACCAACAAAAATTAAAACTGGAGGGAGCACCTTCAAAAACCCAATAGATAAAACAAATATGAAAGTTTGGCAGCTTATAAATTCATCATTAGATATAAAGAAAAATTTTGGTGATGCCTACATATCTGAAAAACATGCAAATTTTTTTGTTAATAAACGAAATGCTTCATTTTCGGATATGAAGTCATTAATAGAATTTGTAAAAAATTCCGTAAAAATAAAAACTGGAATAGATATAGATCTAGAAATTATAATTGTTGATAAATGAAAAAAATTTTAATTCTCTCTGGTGGATATTCAAATGAAAGAGAGATCAGCATTAAAACAGCAAAGAGTGTCTATAACGAATTAATTAAAACAAAAAAGTATAAAATTAAAATTACCGAGCCAAATGGAAACCTAGTCAATGTTTTACGAGAGTATAAACCTGAGATTGCATTAAACCTTCTACATGGAAGATATGGAGAAGATGGTTATATACAAACGATCCTCGAGTCTGAAAAAATAAAATATACACATTCTGGAGTTTTATCGTCATCTCTAGCTATTGATAAAATTTTATCAAAAAAAATATTTAAAAAGAATAAAATTCTGACACCAAAATATTTGAAATTTGTATTCAAAAATAAAAATCAAGAGGAAATTTTAATTAAAAAATTATCAAAAAAAATTGGTTTTCCATTAGTATTAAAACCAATAAATGAAGGCTCAAGTGTAAATGTGTTTATTTGTAATAAATTAAATATTAGAAAAAAATTAAATAAATTAAAAGATTATCACGAAGTGTTAATTGAAGAATATATACCGGGAAGAGAAATACAAGTTGCTGTTATGAATAATAAAGTTCTAGGTTCTATAGAATTAAGGCCTAAAAGAAAGTTTTATGATTATGAGGCAAAATATAACCCAAGGGCAAAAACTGAACACATAATTCCAGTAGATTTGAAAAAAGAAGATTCAAACAAATTAAATAAACTGGCTTTAAAGGCCCATAAGCTTTTAAAGTGTAGAGGGGTTACAAGATCAGATTTTCGTTATAATAATGGAAAATTTTACCTTTTAGAAGTGAACACACAACCAGGTATGACTTCATTGTCTTTAGTACCAGAAATAGCCAGATATAAAAATATAAATTTTATGCAATTAATTGAAAAAATTTTATCGGATGCATCGATTAGAAAATAAAAAAAAAGTATATTTATATATTTTATTATTAATATTTTTAACTTCAGTATTTAATAAGAATCTTCAATCTAAATTTTTTAATTTATTTCTAATTAAGAAAATAAACATTAGTGGAATTGATCAATATGAAAAAAAAATTATTAGAAATAAACTTAATGAATATTATGATATTAATATTCTTTCTTTAAATAGACAATTATTGACAAAACACCTAGGAAATTTAACTTTTATTGAGCAAATAAATATAAAAAAAATTTTCCCTTCACAAATTGACGTCATAGCACAAAGAACAAAGTTATTAGCCATTGTTTATTTAGAGGGTAAAAAATTTTATATTGGAAATAATAAAAAACTTATTAATTCCAAAGATATAAAAAATATAAATGAAAATAAACTTCCCATAGTTTTTGGAAATGCACCAACTGATGAATTTATAAAATTACTTTATATTTTAAAAAATAAAAAAATAGAAACTAGTTTAATTAAAAATTTCCATTACTTTCAAAGTAAAAGATGGGATTTATCTTTCTATGACGGTAATCTTTTAAGACTACCCTCAAAAAATTTAGAGAAAGCGATAGAAAATTTCATTGCTTTCAAAAAACAAAATGATTTAATTAATAACACTACAATAGATCTAAGAATATCTGATAGAATAATCTTATCGAATGAATAAGAAAAAAAAATTTTTTACTATAATTGATTTAGGGAATTACAAACTTCGTTTAGCAGTAATAGATAATAATAATGAAACTCTTTTTTCATTAAACGAATTAGTTAAAAATAACAATTCACAAGATGAAATCAATAGTTTAACAAGTCTTATAAAAACAGCAGAAAAAAAATTATCTAATCATATTGATGAAGTAATATTATTATTCGACTCAAATAATATTTGCTCCATAGACTTATCATTAAAAGATGAGATAAATTTAAAAGAAAATTTAGAAAAAATTTATTCATCACTCTTATTAGAAGCCAAAAAGCTAATAGAATATAATCATCCAAATTATAAAATCTTAAATAGTATAATTTCAGAATATTTATTAGATGGAAAGGTGATGGAAACGCTACCAAAAAATAAAAATGATTTTAGAGAAATAATTTTAAATTTTAAATTTATTTGTATTCCAAATGAAAATTACATTAAAATTAAAAATTTGTTTGTCGAGAATAATATAATTATTAAAAATATTTTTTGTTCTAGTTATATTAAATCATTAAATTATCTTAAGAAATTAAATACTGGAGATATAATTTATTTTTTAGATATTGGTTATGAAAGAACTACTTTAAATGTTTTCAAATCTAATAAGTTATATCATATTAATAGTATACCAGTTGGTGGCAATCATATAACAAAAGATATTTCTAGCTTATTAAAAATAGACCATGATAAATCTGAGGAATTAAAAAAATTGTTCAATAGATCAGAAGAAGAGTTTTCATTTAATGGTGAAAAGACATCAGAGTCAAAAATATCTGCTAATGATTTATTTAAAAAAGTTCCAATAGATATTTTAAAAAAAATTATTCTTGCTAGAGTTCAGGAAATTATCGATCTATCATTTAAAACTGTTTTTTCTTCTAAGGATTTTCCAAAAGACAAACTATCAAACCTAATTTTAGTCGGAGATGGATCCAAAATATTTGATAAAAACTCATTTTATTTTGATAAAACATTTGAGTTTAGTGAAATAAATTTTTTTGAAGAAAACGACTCAGAAATTTGCCAATTTGCGTATAACTTTTACTTAGATAATGAAAAACTTCAATCTAAAGTTGACAAAAAACTAGGTTTATTCTCTAAATTTTTTAGATTATTTCAAATAAATTAATTTTCGTATTTTCCTGTAATATTTGTTGAGTGTCTTAAAAAGTATTTTTTTACTATAAACAAGTATGTCTATTTTGGCTCAAAAAACAATCAAAGATCAAATTTTATTTGAAGGCATCGGAGTTCATACTGGACTTCCTGTAAAGATGAAACTAATTCCTAGCTCTCCAAATACAGGAATTGTTTTTAAGCGAGTGGATATAAAAAAAAATAATATTGTGGTACCAAATTTTGCAAATGTCTGTGATGCAACGTTATGCACAACAGTATCAAATGAGTTTGGAGTAAAGGTTTCTACAATAGAGCATTTGATGGGAGCTCTTTTCGGTTTAGGTGTGGATAATTTGATAATCGAATTAAATTCTCAGGAGGTTCCAATTTTAGATGGTTCTGCAAAAGAATTTGTCAAATCAATAGTTGATATTGGTTTCACTTACACTGATGTTCCAATTAAAATTATTAAAATAAACAAAGAAATAGAATTAATTGATGGTGATAAGTTTATATCAATTCACAAGTCGAATATAAATCTAGATATAGATTTTGAGATTAAGTATGAAAATACAATTATAAATAATCAAAGAAATAAAATTAATGTGTTCAATGATGATTTAAATGATATTTATAATTCACGAACATTCTGTTTATACGAAGATATTGAAAAACTAAAAAAAATGGATCTTGGAAAAGGTGGTAGTTTGGAAAATGCAGTTGTCGTTAAGGGTAACAAAATTTTAAATTTAGAGGGTTTAAGAAATAATTTGGAATTTGTTAATCATAAAATTCTAGATTGTATTGGAGATTTATACCTTACAGGATACAGGATTATAGGCTCTATTAAATGTTCTCAGGGTGGCCATAGGATGACTAACAAATTATTGAGAAAAGTTTTTGAAAATAACGAAAATTATTCACTTATTGAAATTAAGGGAAAAAACTTGCCACATTCTTTGTCAAATTATCAGACATTAAGATCAATCGCATAAATATTAGAATTCTCTAAAATATCTGTTAAAATTTTACAATGTCTTTAATAAGAAACTGTATCGCCTTAATGGCAATGATTATTTTATTATACTCTTGCTCTAACTCAAAAAATGAAGAAAAATTATCTATAGTAAAAGAGGATAATTTAGATGAGCAAATGATTCAGGCATACAAAGAGGGTATTAAAGAGTTAGAAAGAGGCGATGTAATTTACGCAGCTAAAAAATTTAATGAAGCAGAATTACTTTATCCACAATCTTCATGGGCACCCAGGTCAGTTTTAATGGCTGCATATGCTTATTATAGTCAAATATATTATTCAGATGCAATATTTGAACTTGAGAGATTTTTAACTAAATATAAAAATCATCCACAAACAGATTATGCTTATTATTTATTAGCCTTATGTTATTACGATCAAATTGTTGATGAAAAAAAAGATTTAGAAAAAATCATAGAAGCTCAAAAATATTTTAATATAGTATTAAAAAAATATCCAACTACAGATTATGCAATTGACTCAACTTTTAAGCTAGATTTGATAAACGAAGTACTTGCATCTAAAGAATTATATTTAGCAAGATATTATGTAGAAAGAGAGAAATGGATACCTGCTATAAATAGATTTAAAAAGATAGTTGATGATTACGATGGAACAATTTTTGTTGAGGAAGCTTTACATAGATTAGTGGAGATATATTATAAAATAGGAATGGTTGATGAGTCAAAAAAATATGCAAAACTTTTGGGTTATAACTACCAATCAAGCGAATGGTACAAAGCTTCATATAAAATTTTTAATTCAGATTATTCACTCAAAGCAAGAAAAAATAATAAAGATAAACAAAATTCTATTTTGAAGAGATTTAAAGAAATATTTAATTAATTTTAGTTTATGTTGCCGAAAAATATAAAGAAAAATTATCATAATAAAATTAAAGATTTGTTGAATTATAACAAGCATTATTATGATAAAAGCTCGCCCATAGTTTCTGATCAAACATATGACGAACTAAAAAAAGATATAATTGAACTAGAAAAAAAACATGATTTTTTAAGAAGTGAATTTTCTCCAAGTATAAATGTTGGTTTCAAACCATCAAAAAATTTTCCAAAATATACCCATAGAGTAAAAATGTTATCTCTTGGAAATGCTTTTAATAATGATGATTTAGATAATTTTGAAAAAAAAATTGTAAATTATCTTAGTGAAAATAAATCTTTTGATTACAGTGTTGAACCCAAGATAGACGGAATTTCTGCCTCACTAACTTACAAAAATGGCAAACTTATTGCTGGAGTATCCAGAGGCGATGGTTCTGTCGGAGAACTAATTACAGAGAATCTAACAACGATCAAAGATATTCCTAGAGAAATAAAATCTAGTTCATTTCCTAATGATATTGAAATTAGAGGTGAAGTTTTTATAAAAAAAAAAGATTTTGAAAAAATTAAGTCTAAGTTTGCAAATCCAAGAAATGCTGCATCAGGAAGTCTAAGACAAAAAGATCCATCAGAAACAAAAAAAATTCCTTTAAATTTTATAGCCTATACATTTGGATTTTGTGAAAACTTAAAATTTAAAACACAATCAGATTTTTTAAGTGGTTTAAGTAATTGGGGTTTCAAAGTTAGTGAATTTAATAAAGTAATAAAGAATATAAAAGGTTTAATTGATTTTCATAAGAAATTTGAAGAAAATAGATACGATCTAGAATATGATATAGATGGCTTAGTTTATAAAGTAAACAATTTAGAGTTACAAAAAAGACTTGGATTTACCTCAAATGCACCAAGGTGGGCAATAGCCCATAAATTTTCTGCAGAAACTGCATATTCTAAAATTTTAAACATTGAAATTCAAATAGGAAGAACAGGAGCTATGACTCCAGTGGCGAAGATAAAACCAGTAAATATTGGAGGAGTTATTGTTTCAAATGCGACCTTGCACAACGAAGATGAAATAAAAAGAAAAGATATTAGAATAGGAGATACTGTAAAAATTGAAAGAGCAGGAGATGTGATACCTCATGTTATAAAGGTAGAACTTAAAAAGAGACAAAAAAATTCTATAAGGTTTTCTATTCCAAAAAAATGCCCTTCATGTGGTTCGGAAACAATAAAAGAATTTAACAACATTACAAAGAAATATGATGCAGTAAGAAGATGTACTAGTCAAGGTTACGAATGTGAGAAGATTGCTATTGAAAAAATAAAACATTTTATTTCTAAAGATGCTATGAATATAGATGGTCTTGGTAAAAAGGTTGTAGAAAAATTTTGGAAACTAGAATTTATAAGGTTCCCGCAGGATATATATAAATTAAATTATGAAAAAATAGAAAAACTTGAAGGATGGGGAAAGCAATCAGTTATGAATTTGAAATATTCTATAGATAAGTCAAAAAACATACCGCTAGATAAATTTATTTTTTCGATTGGCATTAGACATATTGGATCTGAAAATGCCAAGATTATTTCTAATCATTTAAAAAGTTTTAACAATTTCAAAAACTTAATTTATAAAAACAATTATAATCAAATTATTAATATTGATGGGATTGGTGAGACACAAATTAAAAGTATAAAAAAATTTTTTAAAAATAATATGAATATTCTTGTTGTTGAAGAATTAGGCAAGGTGCTAAATATTTCAAAAATTGAAAAAAAAAATAATGGTAAATTAAAAAATAAAAATTTTTTAATCACTGGAAAATTAGTTGGTATGAGTAGAGCAGAAGCAAAGTCAATAATTGAGGAAAACGCTGGTTCAGTAGTCAGCTCAATAAATAAAAATTTAGACTTTTTGGTTATAGGAGATAAGCCCACAAATAAAAAAATTGCAAAAGCTAAACAGCTTAATGTTAAAGTAATATCACAGAAGGAATGGCTTGATCTTTTAAATTAAGCTGATTAACCATTTCTTTTCTTTACTATTGAGGTATGGAGACAGTTTAGAATAGGTTTCTAAAGAATAATTAAATAAATAATCTTTTTCTGACTTATTTAAAAGCTCGAAATTTATGAGGTCTTTGTCTATTGGTGCAAAGGTTAAATTTTTAAATCTCAATTGTCTATTTATTTTTTTTATAAAAACTAAATTTTCAATTCTAATACCATAATTATTTTCTTTGTAATATCCAGGTTCATTACTTAAAATCATTCCTTGTTCTAGAACTATATGATTATTTTTAGATAAGCTTTGAGGCCCCTCATGCACATTTAAAAAAAAACCAACACCATGACCAGTGCCATGTCTGTAATTTAAGCCTTCTTTATTTAAAAATTGTCTAGCAATTTTATCTATATTATGTCCAGTTTTAAGATTTGAAATGTTTGCTCTAGCAACGGCAATGTGTCCTTTTAAAACTCTTGTGAAATTATTTTTAATTTCTTGTGATGAAGATCCTATACAAATTGTACGAGTAACATCTGTTGTTCCCCATTTATATTGACCCCCCGAATCAACTAACAAAATATCATTTTGTCTCAAATACCTATTTGTTTTACTAGAGGATCTATAATGTATAATAGCGCCATTAGGGCCAGAACCAGCTATAGTATTAAAACTTGGATATAAATAATTTTTTGATTTTTTTCTTAATTTTTCTAATTTGTTTTGTAAACTAATTTCACTAATTTCTTTGTTTCTTAAATTTTTAATCCAATATAAAAACTTAGTAATCGCAACACCATCTTCAATATGTGCTTTTAACATATTTTTTATTTCTATTTTATTTTTGATTGATTTAAATTTGTATATTGGATCTTGCCTATAAAGAATTTTGAATTTTGAATGAATTAAACTTTCATAAAATATAGAGCAGGTTTGCTGATCGATACAAAAATTTCCTTTTTTTAAAGAATTTAAAACATCAAAAATTCTATCTTTTTCATAAAAATATATTTTATTATAATTAAATTTATTTTTGATTTTATTTATTTTTCTTATGTCTGAAAAAAAATATATCTTTTTATCACTAGACAGAATTATCTGACAATTCGCTATAGGTGAATTTGGTAAATCTCTGCCTCTAATATTTAATAACCAACAAACGTTTTCTCCAGCGCTAATAAATAAATGATTTAATTTTTTTTTTCTTAAAAAATTAATAACTCTTTTAATTTTTGAATTTTCATTTTCACCAATATTTTTACTATCAATTTTATAAAAATTAGAATTTAATTTATAAATTGAATTTCTGTAATCAAAGATATTTTCGTTTACTGGAATTAATTCACAAGAATTAGAAAAATACTTTGTTAGAGTCAACGTTGTAAAAAATTTAGGATTAAAACCTATTTTTACATTTTTAATAACATCTTTTGGCCATAAATATGGAAACTCACAAATAGTAAATTTTTTACCAGACTCCTTTTTTGCCTGGATGATGTATCTGCCGTCAACAAACAGGTAATTTTTTTTTTTCAAAATTATTACAAAACCTGCAGAACCGGTAAAGTTAGCAACTTTTTCTAAATTACTTATTTTTGAATATTCAGTAAAATATTCATCATTTTTTGGAACTATGTAACCATCTAAGTTATTTATTTTTATTAAATTCTTAATTTTATTTATCATTTAATTTTTTTTGATATCTTATCCACCCAGGACTTCTCACATTTTCATTAAATTCTATATCTTGATTAAATTCAAAATCATCAGCATCTTCTGAAACAAAGTTATTATTCTTTTTAATAAATTCATCAGGTAACTCATCAACAAACCTTGAGGCCACACTATCTATCCAGTCACCTTGGTAAAATCTGTTCATAGCAAAAGAGATTTTAGCAAGTTTTTTTGCTCTTGTTATTCCTACATAGGCTAACCTTCTCTCTTCCTCAAGTCCATTTTCTCCTTTTTCCTCAATACTTTTTTGATGAGGGAACAACCCTTCCTCCCAACCGGGTAAGAAAACAATATCAAACTCTAAACCTTTGGATGCATGCATAGTCATAAGATTAACTTTTTCAGACTGCCAGTCTTGATCTAAAGAAGTTGCTAGAGCTACGTGGTCTAAAAAACTCTCCAAGTTGTCAAATTCTTTCATAGCATTTAAGAGTTCTTTGATATTTTCTAATCTATTTTCATTTTCAAAATCTTTTTTATTTTTGAGCATTTCACTATAACCAGATTCATCAAGAATTAATTGAAGAAGTTTGTTATGATTAGTTTTGGCTAAAAGGTCTTTTCTCCATTTATCTAATAAATTTAATAAAATATTTAATCCAATTTTTGTTTTCGGCTTAATTTTATTTTCTTCAATTAATTTTCTCGAAGATATTTCTAACGTACATTTATTTTTTTTTGAGTACTCGTTAATATTTTTAATAGTTGTGTCTCCAATTGACCTTTTTGGTACGTTTATAATTCTTTCAAAAGATAAATCATCTTTTGGTTGACTTACACATCTTAAGTAGGCAATACAATCTTTAATTTCAGCTCTCTCATAAAATTTAATTCCACCTACTATTCTGTAAGGTAATCCTATTTTTAAAAATCTTTCCTCAAATTCTCTTGTTTGAAATATCGCTCTTACTAAAATGGCAACTTCATTTAAAGAATGTATTTTTTTTAAATTTTCTATATCCGAACCTATTTCTGTTGCTTCATCTTTAACATTTCTGAAACAGCTTAATGAAACTAATTCTCCTTCATCACTGTTAGTAAATAAATTTTTTCCTACACGATTTTGATTATTTTCAATAAGTCTTGATGCTACATTTAATATATTTTGAGTAGATCTATAATTTTTTTCTAAGCGAATTACTTTAGTACCTTTATATACTTTATCAAATTCTAGGAAATTTTTTATTTCTGCACCTCTCCAACTATATATAGATTGATCATCATCGCCCACACAACAAATATTTTTGTTATGTTGAGACAAATATCTTAACCATTCACTTTGGATAAAATTAGTATCTTGGTATTCATCTACTAAAACAAATTTAAATTTTTTAGAGTACAATTCGGTGATATCTTGGTATTTTTCAAAAATTTTAACAGTGTGTAAAATTAAATCACTAAAGTCAGCCGAATTTAAGTCAATTAATTTTTGTTGATAAATTTTGTAAATACTAAGAAAGTTTTTTTCAAGAGGATCTTTTCTTTGCAATCGAACATCTTGTGGATACCATCCTTTGTTTTTCCATTTATCGATTACAGCTAAAATATATTTTGGTGATATCTTTTTAATATCAACATTTTCAGCTTTACAAATATTTTTTATTAAACGTGTTTGATCATCTTGATCAATAATAGAAAAATTACTTTTTAATCCAACTGCATCGGAATGTTTCCTTAAAATTTTAGCACTTATAGAATGAAAAGTTCCTAACCAAGGTAGTCCAGTCGCTTCTTTTTTTAGCATTTTAGAAACTCTAATTTGCATTTCTTTTGCAGCTTTGTTTGTGAAAGTAACGGCTAAAATCTGATTTGGAAAAGCTTTGTGTTCTCTTATGATATGTGAGATTCTTGCAGTTAAAACCCTAGTTTTCCCAGATCCTGCACCAGCCACAATTAACAAAGGCCCTTCTAGTTGTAACACAGCCTTTTTTTGCTCTTCATTAAGGTTTTTTAAATAATCTAAATTTAACATTTTTATTTTTATAGTATAAGCCTAGTAAGTTTTCATGAAAAAAATCATATTTAAATTTGATAAATTTTTA
>MDSZ01262274.1_pt1 | contig 11573 bp, 18 predicted proteins | sample 811201 | NCBI WGS metagenome assembly MDSZ01 (sample SAMN05326647, study PRJNA326480) | marine metagenome | isolation source: seawater | place: Indian Ocean: North | collected 2010 | reverse complement strand
TGAACGTGGTGCTACGGGTCCTGAGGGCGCGGTTGGTGAACGTGGTGCTACGGGTCCTGAGGGCGCGGTTGGTGAACGTGGTGCTACGGGTCCTCAAGGATTGGCTGGAGCGGGTGGTGAGCGCGGTCCTACGGGTCCTCAAGGGCCGACGGGACCTCCGGGTAATAGTACGAGATAAATTAATGGAGTATTTAAATGTCGTACAAACAATATATATTATGTCAGTCTTTCAGCAGCCAGAAGCACCGCCTGTCAACCCATTTGGAGCGTATAGAATTATTACGACCATCGCACTCGGCGTTAGTCTGGTGCTTGGGATTCGTAATACGGTTATTATCGAGACCCATGGCACGCAAGGACCTATTGGGCCTGCCGGACCCACCGGACCCACCGGACCTGCTGCCGACATGCCGGAACTCGTGGTCGAAATGCCGGGCACGCATTGCATAAATATGATTGCTTCCCCGTGTGCAGATATCTCTGTATGTGCGACGTTGACGGATGAATCCTCCTGCATTAATCATATGGATCCAGACACGTGTTGCCAATGGGCGGAACCCCTGTAACAGATATGACGTATAAATATACTCTATACATTTCCAATGGATACTATTCATGTAACCGTAGAATCCATCCGTGCGCGGGAACACGTCGACGCTTTTTCATCCATCTGGTGTTCTCGTAAAGCGTGTGGTAATGCTGTTGAATCTTTTGAAGCTTCTTGGGAGATACCTGCCGCGAAAGAACCCACAGTCGTCGTTGTAGGAATCTACAAACAGGCGTTAGATGATGATGGGGGACGTGTAACACATACGTTAGGCACGGTAAAAATAGACGCCAGCAAAGCGCACGGCACGCGTTGGTATACTGTTTACGATTCGAGTCAATATCCAGCACTACGTATGGGGCAAGCTCGCATCACGTTGAATGCATCTCTACAGCATCCGCAGGAATATACATTACCACTGCAAAAGATACGGGCGGCGGCGGAGAAAAATCTGCAGCACATTGCTCCATATGGTCATGCGGCGGCGTTACATGCATGTGCTCCGCATTTAGAGCGTATTCATGCGCCGTACTTTCGTTCGTCATCGGGGGTCATGCTTCCTTCCGGCGCCTTTCTATTATCTTCTATCGTCGTCGACGATGAGTCGGCGTTGATTGCTTCGATGGCTTCGCGCGTAGAAACTGTCCTTCGACGGCATGGGACGTCAGAAGCGGCGTTTGTGAAAGACGTGGACGCGTTCTCCAAAACATCCGACACGCGTTTGCTGCAGATTATGGCAGAAGTCGTGTCTTATGCAACACTACATAAAGTTCGATACACGTCGGATACACAAAATGGGGCACCGTCGGATCGATGGGAAACGGTTCGTTTACCGCATTCTTTCAGCGGTGATTGTGAAGATTGTGCCAAGGATTTAGTATTAGAATGCGTCGAGTGGCCGAAACATTGTGATATGACGGGTAGACGTGGTATCGACGCCGTTGCAAGGCTGCTCTCCTACTACGTCCCAGTTATGGTTCAGGGGGCAGTTGGGAATCACAAGCACACGAAAAACGTGCATTCTTCCGGGTATATGAATCACGAGTGGGCGGCACTTCATCCTCGCCTGTGGTTTGAACATGTGACAGGTGTAGAAAAACATGCCAAGGTGTCTTCCGTGCACAGAAATATACCTACGATTGTAATGGAAGGTACGGGCGAGGTGTATCCATTCGATCCCCCGCGGCATGATGTTACGTTGGCAAACCGTGTGGAAAAAATGCATTCGTGGATCGCGGCAGATACGTCCTACACGTTTTATAATATTCCGATCACATGTTCATCTCCATGCTACGCACATCGCGGCGTTATTGATTTCATCTACACGTCGGAAGCTGGATATGGCGTTCCGTTTAAACAATGGATTCAACGCAAGCATGGAATTGCAGTGGCGTGTACACATAAATCAAAGATGATGGACGCTTTCCGTCTTGCTATGAGTGTAGAGCGACCGATACGTGCGTATACGGATCAGGTGCAGATGTTACGGGTACCTGTACGCGCGTTGAAGAATCCCGTCCGCATGGGATATATTTGCAGCGACAACGCCGATGAGGTGCATCGTGGGGCGTGTGAAGTTGCTCAAAAGTTACGAGACGATGGGTTGACAGTAGAAGCACAGGTAAGCGCGTTTGATTCGCGCTACGTATGTGAATGGTACTTTGAACAGTCCAACACATGATACTAACTGTAATTAATATAATTTGTACGTTATTATTTATTAGCACTGCCATCGTTTGGTCTGAACAAGCAAATCAAAAAGCTGCGATTGCGTGTGTAGTCTCTGGTTCAATATTGGTTTGTACGATTCCCACCCAGTGTTTCCTACATCTGCGTCATACGGTTAAAACGCGCGCCATTGACAATGAATGAGGGATTCAGAGGGTTGACAAAGTAGCGTCCTTCGTCGAGCCATGTTTTGTAATCCCACGTCGGCGTGCGTGGACGAATCGTTCGCACGTGATGCGGATTCTCTAGCGCCGCCCGCGCCATAGTCTCCAACGTTCCGGGACGCATCGACTCGAACAAAATGCGTCGGTTGAGATCTTGTTGGATCTTGGAAAACATGTGTTGCCAGTCAAAGGCGTGCATATGGAAATTTATACCGCTTCTCCACGACATCGGTCAAATGTACGGGGATATTTAGTAGAGTGCGTTGTTCCGGTGTCCAGCGCCGTATTAAATCTTCTACTACGCCGTAGTACGATTTCCTTGCGAATCCTGAATTCCAACACGTCCAACCGGGTGTATTTGCCTTGACGTAGCCCAAGGAATGAACTCTACGCGTACCAAACGTCGGTGTCCCGCGGTGCCAAAGATCGTGTCGATAGAATAAAACCGTGCCCTTTGTGTAAGGTACAGCAACTTCACGCGCGTATAACGTATCTCGAAACTCGGCTAAACGAGGCTCTACACGTCGAATCAATGCTTCCGCAGCGTTACGGTCATTCTCAAACGGGAGATGATAGCCGGGAGCCACACGCGCAGGACCATCCCGATACGCCGGGTCATTCTCTCCCTCACGTGATACCACATGCGTTTCACCACCCTTAAAATTATCATAGTATACTATAACAGCCACCGCTTCGGGTGTCTCCCATTTAGGGAGTAAAAGTGTATTATTACCGTAGTCTTGATGTATGCGTTGATCAATACCTTTGTATTTTCCCCAGACGTCAGCCTGTAGAAGACGTATATCAAACGCGTGCAACAATTGTTTTACACTGTTGACGATTTCTGGACGTGCGACCATATCATCGAGCGCGCTGATTCCAGTGGGAAACTCGCCGATACGATCCGGAGAGCCGAATTCCGTATCCTCTTTCGAGTCGGGGAGGAATTCTTTAGCGGCGTCTGCGGCTTCGTCGACGTCTATCTGAATCGTGGTCCATCCACGTTCATGCCACTGGTTGACTTGTGCAGTCGATAACATTTCTTACATATAAAAGTAGCTTTTTATACCTTGTATGGAAGCATTCTTGAAAGACGCATACGATCCTTCGTCGACGTTTGAATCATTATATCACGCGCATAAAGAATTCGTCGACGCGTTTGACGGTGAGATTATGGACCATAAAGATGTGCAAAAGACGTTCCCTCATTTATTTGACGCTACCGGTCGTCGACGCACGCGGAGCAAGCCTCGCAAACCCGGTAGAGGACCACCTATGGGACCAAGCGATTATATAAAAATAATAGCTATACTCGCACTAGCGGTGTCGGCAGTGTATCTTGGGCATAGGAGTGAGCAACAGTTACGCGGTGGCGTACAAAGACGGCACCGTCGAACAGATCCTCTAAAACAACTATTATATGACATGGAACAAACTTCCTGTGACGATTTATCCAGTACATACCGTAAAGCTGCATTACAAACGCATCCGGATAAGGGTGGTAGTAATGATGCTTTCCTCAAGTTGCGTGATAAATATAAAGATGAACAAAAGTTCTGCCGTAGGAAACCAAAAAAACGTCGAGAGCGTAATATCCGTAGAGACGCATTCAAACATGCGGGGCGTGGAAGACGTGCGAAACATAAATATGGAGGACGTATGGAGGAGGAGTCTACCTTGCGGTTCTGAACAACACAATGCCTACGCGATCAAAAACCCCTCCACGGCGTAGAAGAAGACGTCCCGCGGTCAGAGATGAGTATTTCTGTAGCTGGGTTGTAATTATCGTTCTACTCATCAACATATGCGTTTTATTCTCACCATCTTATCAATCATTGGCATCCTCCTTCTCATTGCTCAGGCGTTTTCAAAAGACCCAAGTACTACGTGGTTCCTCGTGCTCGATGGATTCGTCGGGTGGATCATCATTTTTACGGGCGCAATGTATCTCCCCAACTGTAAAGAATCTTCCAACCGATATGTAGAGATTAAGCCTTCGGACGAGAGTATTTAATTTGTATACATGTACACGATATGGATTTTATATTTGGAGGATTTTCCGGACTCGTAGAAGTAGCTATTTCACACCCGTTTGACACATATAAAACACGCGCCCAAGTATCCTCTACCGCCCCGTTCAAACCCTATGCCGGCGTCACCCCGCGTCTTCTAGGCGTCGTACCGATGCGTGTACTGTTCTGGGGATCCATGGGCACCTTGAAAGATCAACATCCGCTCGTCGCAGGAGGTATTACGGGCACGTTGCAGACGTTGGTAGACGCGCCCATTGAGAATGCCAAGATACGTGGCATGCTAGGTGTGCCAACGACACCGTTTCGCGGGTTTCTGCCCCACTGCGCCCGTAATATCGGATTCGCTTGTGCCATAGCAGCATCTTTTCCATACGGGTTGGCGCCATTGGGAGCGGTTGTAGGGACGATAGCTACACACCCGTTAGATACGATAAAAACAGGCGTTCAAAGCGGTCTTATGCGCGGTTCTGTTTGGTCCGGACTGGTGCCGAGAATGGCTCAATCGGTGGTGGCTATGTCGGTGGGACAGGTCTTGTATTATGTGTGGCATCATGATATACCATCTATACCGTGGGATGAGCCACCCTTTAACGAATGAGAGAGAACGATTGAGAGAGAGTATTTATTCAGCGCCCCCCACAACACAACCATGTCTGATCGCAGTTCTGATACTCTTATTGTCACCGCCGACACCGATTTTGCGACGCTCATGCGCGTTGCTGAAGGTATGTCCTACAACCACGACACATTTGACATTTGCGCCCGCGGAAGAAATGTGCAGCGCGGGTTTGAGATCGTCAACATGTTGATTCAGCGCAAGCGCGCGGGGTCGATACATCACAATTATAGCACGATCGAATACAACAATCGCAAGGTTCCGCAGCTGCAGTGGGTCATCGTTAGTGCTAAGCCACAAGCTGACACGTCTGAAGATCCAGATAGCCCGCGTTCATGAGTTGTCCAAACCCGTCCATCAACATCTTAAGCTGCAGCACGACCTGTATTACCGGGGGCTCATGCATCAATTGGATCGTCTTGACGATGCATTTTCCTAAAAACGCCGTTCGAACGGCTTCCCGGTCGTGTGAGCGGTCTCCAATGCCCAAAACACATTTGATTGGTAAAGTAGATTCAACGTACGACATTAGATAGTGTTTTTTCCACCGTGTATAGTCTGGTTCATATGCGTTCCAAGCATAATGTATCTCACATCGTTCGATAATCGGTCTACACGCTGGAATGAATCGTTTCACGCAGTAGGAAATCCATCCGGGCGACGCGTTGGTGATGATGAGAACGCGTCCATATATCATCGACACGGTTAGAATGCCTTTAATGTGTGCCGCACATATATTAAACCACTCGTGTTGTTCAAACGTGATGGGGCTCTGAAAGGCTTCTTCGTACAGCCATGTAGTGGGAAATAACGTGTCGTCCCAATCATAGATGAACAGCGCCATATCATATGGTGGACGAAGGGGTGTTTATACTAAACGTCTGACCGCACCCGCATGACGCCTGAGCGTTCGGGTTGGTAAAGACGAATCGCGATCCCATCGTATCTTCAACCCAGTCAATCTCTGTATGAAGCAAATGAAGCACCGACTGGTGGCACACCCAGAGACTCGTGTCGCCGTCGAGGCGTTGTTCATCGGCGCGTACAGGAATGTCCGTCGCCTCAAGCATATATTCCAAACCGTTACATCCGCCCGCTTTGACGTAAAACAACACGTTCGGAGTTCCGATACGTTTCAATTGGGGAAGAGCAGCGCGCGTCACACGAATCATCCATATAGAATATACTATATAAATACGTACATAATATACATATGAAACCCAGCCGCGCATCTGTCAAGCAACGAATGGCCATGAAAATGAAACATGCGAATAAAAATAATATGTCTGTGAAACAAAAGAAGATCATCAAAAAAAAGGCAGAGAAATGTCTTAAACGTGTACAGGCGAGTGAGCAAAAACAGGAACGACGTGCAAAACTACATACTCTACACTGCCATGCCTGTCATAAGCGCTGTGCTAAAAAGAAATTTAGTCAACGTCAATGGATTTCTAAAAAGTCAATATGCAGAGATTGTCTGGAAGAAAGGACAAAAGGTGAGGCGAAGACGGCGCAAATCACAGAGAATAAGCAAGTAAACACGAAAAATAAATTTATCCGTAGACACTAATATTACTAGCACACTGCGGAAACAAGTCGTCGGTGGGAGAAATCTCCACATAGAAACGCATGCCGTCGGGAAGACCGGTGGTGGCGCAACGTGCCAGTTGCGTTGCGAGACCTTTTTCTACGGCGAACTGGCGTCTGGGGTGATTTGTGTGTGTAGCGCGAGGCACGCGGAACGGCTCGAGACTGGTCGGGTGGGAGTACCACCATGCTGTATAATTCACCGTCACATGTTTGTCGCAATGGGCGGATGCGGCGCCTCGAACAGTGTAACCGATCAAAAAGAGGTTCATTGCATGTGTTATCGCGTTGGTATACAAATACTCCCGTGTCGAGACGAATCTCTCCGGCACGACCATTCGCCAATACTTCTACACATTCCCTCGTACTCTTACATGTGCCAGATATAATCGGACGCACGTAATATTTATCCTGAGACCGGTTATAATCGACATCTACGGCGTGCACTTCAAAACCCTCCGACGTAAGTGACTTCCTCACAATGTACTCGATATGATCCGCGGGGCGGTTTTTCTTTGGTATGCGAATCCACAGGATAACGCGTTTCCATAACTCTTGCATCCATTCGGGGACCATGGCTTGTGTTGATGAGTATATATGAACGTTACAGAATAATTAAATGTCTGAGGAAGGACCGCAACCGCTCACCGCTGACCAGCGGGAAGAGATCCGGCGTATGTTGTGCCGTTTCGGGGGGGTTATGGAAGATGAGAAGGAGACGGCGATTGTTCCTGTGCAAGAAGAAGTCAAAGAGTTTCAGCTAAAAAATATCGCCGACGTGTTTAACAAAGCTCCATCCGGCACAACGGTCGAGCTTAATATGCTCACCACCGGCTCCTACCGGTATCATATCGTTCGCATCGCTGTCTCATTATTCAAACCCCTCATATTGGATAATATTCGCGTGTCCAAAGATAAATTAATCGAACTGTGCAAAAATGAATTGGGCGTTGAAATGCACCAACCCACCGCCGGACTGCTGACGGGCGCCGTCGAACAGGCAGAACCCATCGTCATGTTTCAAATCGAACTCAAAGAACCCGATTTCCAAACCATACAAACTATACGGTGGATGACTTAGTTACGTCATACGTACAAATATACATCTACCGTGCCTAGTACTGGGTCCAAACACGTTAATTTTGCTATGTTAGACCTGTCATTCCAGTGAACGTATGTAAACGTCCTACCATCGCGTACTTGAAATGATTCTCCTAGCTGTAATATAGTTTCGGCATACACCTGTAATTGTATATTACGCCTCGCTTGATCGTGTAACGTTCTTGCTTTATACGTACGATTGGGGTGTAGGGTGATGTTCGTAGGATGAGTTGAGGGGTTATGAAGCTTATAATCAGACATCCATAAAAAGATATGTGCATCGCCATGTGTGAATATAGCTACGCCGGCATTATTATCGAAGCACTTGTATGTATATATTTTATCATCGTATGAAAATGTATCTCCGGCGTTCAATAGAGTTTCTTTTTGCACTTGTAATGGAACATCCGATATCGGTTTCGTCATCATTTTCGCATGATAGGTACGATTAGGAGATAATAGAAACGGACGATCGTCGAGGGATGGATCTGACATGTGTTGACGTATTTTGTCTACACATTCCTAAATCTCTCTCACACGCCCAAATGATTCCGTCGACGGATTCGGAGAGCATCTCTCGCTTGGACATACGTCCAACTCTCACGCGTCCAAATGATTCCGTCGACGGATTCTTTCGCCTCTCTCGCGGACGTTCCTCTCATCTCTCCGACGCGTCCAAATGATTCCGTCGACGATTTCTCAGACCGCTCTTGCGATTTATAATTAAACACTATATAATAGAACCCATTTCATACATATGTCTAAGTTACGTAGAGAACATCATGGCCATGTAAAGCATGGTCAGTTACACAGAGATATCTTTCCTCCACCAACGCAGGCAGACATTGAGGAGAGGTTGAGAAACCGAAGCATTGCAAGGGCAGTGAAACCACCGCCCAAGGCTCCAGCGGAAGAAGGGAGTTCCAGTGTTCTACCAGATAGAGCTTATCGAGATAATCGCCATCGAAAATTGGGACCAACGCAGGAAGAAATTCAAAGGATGTTGGAAGACCGAAGCAATGCAAGGGCAGTGAAACCACCGCCCAAGGCTCCAGCGGAAGAAGGGAGTTCCAGTGTTCTACCAGATAGACCTTATCGAGATAATCGCCTTCGACAATCGGGACCAACGCAGACAATTACCGACACTGAAGAAAATAAAGAAGAACATAATAAGAATCCGTATCCTAAAGGTTGGAATGGACTAATAGCTAGGGTGGTGGGTCTGGGCTCAGGCGAAGCCACCAATTCTACGCGCAAAAACACCACTTCTACGCGCAAGGCCAGAGATGATGACGACAGCAATGATGTCGCCGCCGCCGACGCCGCCGCTGAATCATCCGACTCTGATTCGTCCGACTCTGATTCTGACGACGGTGCTGACGACGGTGCTGACGACGGTGCCTACATTAATATCCCGGACTGGTGGTTAAAAGAAGGCGTTGTAAAATTACGTATTTAACATGTACAAGATATGATATTATGAAACGTCGACCGACATCTTCTATCCGCGCATCTCGCCGTAATTTCATGGCTCCCCCACACTCTTCACACATGCACGGCGAGAAATCATGGCTTGCGGGTGAACGCCATCTCTTACTCTTCCCCGATTGGCCCGCGGACCACGTACAAAGCAAACGGTGGGCCATCTTTGATTCGGACATGTGGGACACGTCGTGGACCTTGGCAGCTATCACCGGAGAAGTCTATCCCGACGAAGTGTTCACCGCATCGCGGGACGGCGTTGAACAAACCTTCCGCATCATGACCATATATCCCACGCGTCGTAAAGTCACCACCTGCGCCGTCACCCCACTCTAATGCCACCACGTGTTTAGGAATCTCTCCAACGCCTCTAACGTCTGGTCCCGGGCGCGTAGAGCTTTGCGCTTGCAACTGGCGTCATTATTCAACGCGTATTGAAAACATTTCGACAGGTTGCTCAAATCAGGTTTGACAAGTAAACAGTTATGTTTCTTGTCAAAGTGATAATATATCCACGGTTGTGGTAAATCTGACTCTACGAGGAAGAGCAAGGAACCGGACATGAGTTGGCGCGTGAGTCGATCGGCGCCAGAATGACCCGATATATACACGTGCCAGCGGTATTCTTGTTGACGTTGGGGAGACATCCAATTGGACCGAAGTAGCGGCATACCATTTCGTATGGTTTGCGACGCCCAGTGCATGCCACGTGGACGTATGTATCGAATGATGCCATCGTTCCCACATTTGTGGCGCATGTTAAAGGATGTCAGGCGCGCGTCCACATATGGTTCCCGCATAGCACATAATTGGATGCGCTGGTTATCATATTCTGTCACGCCCTGACCGGTAGCTCCACCGCGAAAGAGTGCTTTCTGGATGCGGTCCTCCCACGGTATGACATTAATACATTTAATGGTGTCGAAATCATGCGCCAAGGGCATGTGGCGGTCCATGTAGCGTTCGTCCGTGTAAAAGCTGTACAGTGGTGCAAATATTTCTTCCATGGGGAGAGATGTATCTACACGCGCGTATTGCATCCATTTGTTGGAGGGTTCAAAGATACTTGGGACGTTTTTATGACCCCATAGACAGGGGTAGGGTTCTTTTCCATCACGTCGAAGATATGGACGATCGCGTTTGTTGATGAAGAAACATCGCGTACCAATATCGGATGGTATGCGTTTCAACATGTCATAGATTTCTGGGAGCAGCCCCTGACCCCATACGTTATCGGGCATGACATTGCATATGAGACCACCGTTGGCCCACCATTTTTTGACGGGTAAAAGATGTTCTTCACGGCGTAGATTGAATGCGCGGGCTGCTTCACGACGAAATGTATGCACATCGCATGGTCCAAACGATGCTTCCAACCGCACGCGTGGCCAGTTGTTTTCGTAGTTGGGGTTGGCAAACGGCATGAATGTGGTCAATATTCCGTCGACGAATTCTACAAAGATGCCGCACCGCATATGCCAGTACATGTAGCAGAACATATTCCATACGCGTGTATCGGTGTGTTGAATATTTTCCCAATGGGTTTCTATGGGGAAATAGTCATGGGATCGACGTCGTTTCATGTGTTGTGTGTGGACGTGTATTTATATGTATTCCATTTGAAATATATGAAACCTTCACGTTTGTTGATACATAATGATACACCGTTTAATTGTCAGGTATGGTGCGAATCTGAATCGGGTATGCGTTTCCCTAGCGCACCTGACGAGGTTCATTTGACAACGGAACCTCCCGAATGGACATGGATTTCTTGGCTTGTCGAATGGATTCGTCTTTTGCGTTTTGGACCACGTATAACGGTGGCAGCATTTGATTGTCCCGTCGAGGTAGATGTATACGTCGACGTGTTATGTGACAGTCCAAACCCCGTGACGGTACGCATGCAATTCGTCGACGAAGATTTAACATGGCAGGATTCGCAAGAAGCTATCTGGACGGTGGTATTACATCCGGGCCAAGATACCAACGTATGGGTCAAATCAAAAACGCTTGGAGCCTTTGATAAAAGCGGCCGTAAGACTCAGATGGTACACGGCCGTCCAATGAAACCCGACACGGTTCGATTCACTGTCTCTGGCGAATGCAACGATAATGACTCATGGACTGTTGTACAACGGCCCGTTACAAATGCAAAGTATAATAGAAACTGGAACGCCGCCAAATATTGTATTTAGAAATCCGTACATTGTAATCCTACGTATATCTCCGTATCATCACATCCACCTATGAACGTTCCATTATGAAAGACAAATGGAAACGTTCGATGTTGTTTGCCCGTAATAGAATCCATCGCG
>MDSZ01113577.1_pt1 | contig 11575 bp, 9 predicted proteins | sample 811201 | NCBI WGS metagenome assembly MDSZ01 (sample SAMN05326647, study PRJNA326480) | marine metagenome | isolation source: seawater | place: Indian Ocean: North | collected 2010 | reverse complement strand
GATTATTTCACCGCTGTAGAATGACATAATTTTATCAAGACTTATTGGTAATAAATCAATTTCCCAACTTGTCCACAAAGAAGACAAAATTAAATATTCTGAAGTTTTAATTAGATCTAATATTTCCTTACTTTCACTCCAGTATTGCTGTGAACATTTAATGTACTTGGATTGATCAACATTTTTCTTAAATATTTCAGTATTTATATACAAATTACCACAATTTGCACCCACTCTGTGTGTTGAAAATTGAAGATTTGAAGATATATCAGAATAATACATTAAGTTTGTAAAATCCTGAGCCATACTATCACCAATTATCATAATTTTTTTTTTTTCGTTATCTCTAAACTGATTCCCTATTAATGAATTGAATATTTTTGAAACATACTCTCCTTCATTCTTGTTATTTAATTTTAAAATTTTTTTATCATTTGAACTATACTTATCAATAAAACCCTTGTTTTCAATGAAGCTTAGATTTAATAAAACTATAATACTCACGAAAAAAAAAAGAAATTTCCATAGTTGGTTAGAATTTATTTTGTTAGATCTAAATGGTGTTTCAATTAATTTCCAACTTAAAAATGAAACTACAAAAATTATTGGAAAGATTATCCAATGTAAAAATTTATTATCTAGCAAATATATTCTGGAAAAAGCTAGTAATGGTTGATGCCAAAGATAAAGCGAATAACTAATTAAACCAACAAAACATAAAAGATTGTTTGTTAAAATTTTATGGGTGATTGAATTTTTTCTTGTGCATAATATTATCAGCATTGTTGAAATTATTGGGATTAATAAATAAAAGGACGGAGTAGGAGTTGTTTTTTTAAAAATAAAAAAACTTGTTATGATAGTAAGAAGAGAAAAAAAGGACACAAAATCATTATGAATTTTTTTTTTTCTTTCAATCATATAACAAAAACTACCTGACAAAATTTCCCAGGCTCTTGTAGGGAAAAAATAAAACCCCCAATCTGGTGTATTGAAAAAAAAAAAATTTTTCTCGATAAATGGATATATAACCTTCAGATTCCCTCCAAACTGAGCTAGTAAAATACTAATTAGAAAAAAAAACATAAAGATTAATAGAATCATTCTTATTCTTTTAAAAAACAAAATGACTATTGGGAGGGTAATATAATATTGGAACTCGTTAGCTAGGCTCCATGTATGAAGTAAAGGTTTTAAATCACTAGAGGATGAAAAATATCCAGTATCAAAAAAAAAAAAAAAATTAGACAAAAAAAATATTGAGCTTATAGCACTTTTGGCAAAGCTTATAAGTTGATCTGGATACATTGATAAATAAGAGATTAAGGTCGAAAACACAATTACTACTATAAGTGCCGGAACTAACCTTCTTACTCTTCTTTCTAAAAAACTTAAATATTGATATACATTTCTAAAGTTTGAATTTAAAAGAATCTTTGTAATTAGGTATCCGCTTATAACAAAAAAAACATCTACACCGATGTAACCACCCTCGAATTGAGAATAACCTGCATGAAAAAAGAGTACTGGTAAAATTGCGATTCCTCTTAAACCGTCAATTTCGTTTTTGTAACTTGAACTTTTCATTAAGTTAAATTTGATAGTCTCTTACATCTACAACAACGAATCTTATTTTTTCATTTTTATATTTAGACATCATTTTAAAATGTTTCTGTTTGTCTATAGAAAAAACAATTAATTTTTTTATTGGAATAGTTTTTATTAAAAAATTAGTAAAACTTTTCCCAAAAGAACCTATACCTCCAGTTACAAAAATAACTATATTTTTAAGTTGAGATATTGATTTAAGTATAAATTTCATTGATTATATTATTTGTTACTTCCGAATAAGATTTAATCTATATGTTTATTATTTTTTTTTAATATGTTCAAGCTTGATTATTGTATCTTTCTAAATATTTGAAGGTTATTTGATTGCAAGAAAGCCTTCAAAATTTACAAACTTAAAAATAGATAGAATATCATTAAACCCCGACCTTTTCATTAAATCTATATTTGCATTGGAGGAAAAAGGTTCTAATACACTTTTTAAACTTGACGTTTTATTCAATATTTCTTCAGCTGTAAAACCATTTTTTTTTTTAAATTCTGAATACAACTGAGTTGTAATATCTTGAAACCGTGCATCTGGTGCTCTTACTTTTTCAAAAAGTATAAAAGCTCCACCCCAATTTAGTGAATTATAGATTTTATCAAAGACCTTTTGGCGGACTTTGGGCTTAATAAATTGCATTGTATAATAAGAAACAATCAAATCACTTTTCTTTAAATCAGTAGTAATTATATCCTTGTGGTAAATTTTCACTCGCTTAGATCTTATTTTTTTTTTTGCAACCTTTACCATATCTTTTTCAATATCAAGTCCAATCCAGTAAGCTTTTTTGTGCTCATTTCTTAAATGCATTTTATTTATTAATTCGCCAGCAGAAGATCCAATTTCATAGCAAATACTTTGATCATTTACAAAAAACTCTGACAAGTCACAAATCAAATCATGACATTCACTGTAAAAAGGAACAGATTTTTTTACGTGCTCTTGAAAGTTTTCTGCAACTTTTCCTGAAAAACTCCACCCAGAGGATAACGAACTTAATTTTTTATCTACTTTCATAATTAAAATGTATTTATATTAGAATTTTATAATTTTTTTAAATAAAAATTTATTTTTTAATTGATGAGATACAATGATGATTATTTTTTTTTTCAAATCTTTTTTTAAATTTAGTAAGATTTTTTTCTGTGTCTGAACATCAATATTTGCTAAAGACTCGTCAATTAATAAAATATCGTTTAAATGTAAAATTCCTCTAGCGATTGAGATTCTCTGAATTTGACCTGTTGAAAAGTTGCTTGCACTATCATTCAACTTCGTATCAATCCCATCTGGTAATTTATTAATAAAATCTTTTGCTTGTGCTACTTCTAAGGATTTAAAAATTTTGGATTTTGAAAATTTTTTATCAAGAACAATGTTATCTATAATTGAATCTCCATAGACAACTGCTTCCTGAGGAACATAAGATACTCTTTCAAAAAGATTATAATAATCATAGTCATCGTTGATTTCCTCTTTATTTATAATAACACTCCCTCTTTCTATTTTTTTTATTCCCATTATTATATCTAAAAGTGTTGATTTTCCACACCCAGAGCGACCTTGAATAAGATACATGTTACCTTTTTCAAATTTAAAATTAAATTTATTGATTACTTTTTTCTTACCGATATTATACGAAATATTTTTTAATTGGATCGTTTCTATTGATTTTATTCTTTTATTTCCATTCTTATATTTTTTACTTTTCCAATTTTGCAATTTCTGATTAAGACTATCCAAAACATTCATATCTCTTTCAATACCTAGTTTAGACTTACCAATTGAACCAACCTTTACTAAAATTCTATTTAGAAAAATTAATATAACCCCTAATTCAATGAGATTTAAATTTAAGAATGCAAATGACATACAAATGATAACTGCTAAAATTACAGTTGTTAAAAAGTCATCTAGATTTTGTTGAAAGAATACGAGAATTATTCTTTTTTTTTGAACTACTTTTAATTTATCCATTAACTTTGATATTTTTTCGTAAACAAAGTTTTTTTTTGTCATTATTTTAAGAAACTTCAAATTTTTCAGACTATTTGAAATATTTAATGTTAAGGTCTTATTTACAAATGAATGTTCTAATCCATTCTTTTTTGCAGGCTTTTCTAGTTGTTTTATAATCATTAGTTTTAAAATACCTCCTAAGATTGCCAATAAAGTAAAATTAAATGAAATAAGAAATGAAGCTCCTAATGCAACAATTGAATAAATTACTGCATTTACTATTCTCAGAAACAGTCTCATAAGTGAGCCAACTCTTTCAATTTCCAGTTGTATATCTGCTGATATTTTACCTGATTTGATAGTTTGAAAGTCTGTTATTTTTAGGTTTACAAGATAATGAATATATAACCTTCTTAAACTTAATAGTCTTTTTTCAACGTATAAACTTGATAAGTATTGATCAAAAAAGTTTAAAATACATTTTAGAAAAGTTAGAACAATAATTAATAATACGAATAAATATATATTTATTTCTAGTTTAAGAGAGGGAATCATCCTTTCTAAGAATGGAATCTTCGTAGTTATTGTATCATTATTAAGAACCTCTCCTAAAGGGATAAAGGCAAGTAAAGACATTCCTTCAAAGGCACTGGCAGAAAATCCTAAAAAAACCAAAAAGTAAAAAAAAATTGGGTTTTCATTATGAAATAGTTTAAATACAGTAACTAAATTTTTAAGATCATAAATTTTCATTTCATCGATTGGGTAATAATTTTATTTATTATTTTATTATATCTTTGGGTTGAATCAGTATAACAACTTACCCACTTTTTAAACATGTTGTTATAAATTGATACTTTTTTTTGTGATATTACTTGATTTTTTCTTAAATAAAATCTTATTTTGTTTATCATTTCATCTTGACTAGTAGCAATATCAAAGTTTTTTGACTCATTTTTAAACATGACTCTATCCCTATATTTTTTTTCAAGAGCTTCTTCCATAATTGGAATTAATACATTCTTTTTTAAAAAGCCACTTTCAAAGATAACAGTTGAACCATAAGCTATTATTAGCTTTGAATCTGATATTAGTTCATGAGTATTTGTTAAATAATCAAATTTTAAATTATCAATTTTCTCAATATTGATATTTTGGGATTTGAGTGCATCAATTATCCTTTCCTGCCAGATATGAGCAAATTTTGGTCTGATGATAAACTCAAAATCTTTATGTTCCATTGCGGCCCTTGCAAAACTAATATGCGTATTCTTAAACATATTATATAAACCACGTTTATCTGAGAAGTTGTAGCCAGTTCCAGGTCCACCTGGTGTAAATGAAAAAAAAGTAACTTGCTTTTTCACATTTTTAACCTTTATCTTTTGAAGTTTATCCATCCTCATAATACCAAGGTTTGATATTTTTTTTGGTGATATAATTTTACTGTCAATGAATGTTTTTTTGGCAACTTCGTTGTATACTATCAAATGAGATAATGGATAATTACCAACCTTTTTCCATCTATTTTTCAAATTATTAATAATAAATTTTGAAGCATGTAAACATTCCTTGTGTATTACAAGGTAAGGTATTTTATTATAAATACTTGGCTTACCCCAAAAGAAATCTTGAATGTAATGAAGAGAAGGACTGATAACCATGTTAATTTTTTTTTTTTTAAAGAAAAAAGAACAAAATTTTTTTAAATATTCATTAAACTGTTCTTTTCTTTTTTCTAAAAGTTTATCATTCGATTTTTTGAAAATTAAATCAAATTTTCCATTATCTAATTTGATATTTCGAAAAAAAAATGATCTTAAATATTCTTGAAAGAAAATAGGTAATTCTAAAATTCTATAATTTTTTGATAAAATTTTTGTTTCTTCTTTAAATCGGTGCGAGGATAATACTAGCAGAGTATATTTAGAATTAGGGTTTGTTTCTTTAATAAAAAGATTAACTAAAAGAAAAACAAACTTTTGATCATCTAAAAAAAATAAGAATGAAAATAATTTATAGAAGATTATCTTAAATAAATTAATAAAATGTTGCCAAACATTTTTATTTATTGATTCCACTTAACTTTTGGTTTTATTATATTTTTTTTAATAAATGATTTTGATTTTTCAATCTCGTTAATCATAGAAGCAATAAATTCGTCATTCAGAAGTGTTGGTTTAAGACCCATATCTGTTAATTTTTTATGCTTTGGGTTATAGTAGTGATCTTCTTGTTCAATTCTTGGATTCTTTAACAGTTTAATTTTTGGTTTATAACCAATTTTCATTCCAACTTTTTCAACTTTTCGAGCCAACTCCAAAACGGAAAAAGTTTCAGTAAATTGATTAAAAACTCTAAACTCTCCTTTTTTTGCTGGACTGAGGCAACTTAGCTCAACGCATTTCAAAGTGTCCGTAATATTCAAATATCCTCTTTTTTGGGAACCGTTACCATACACTGTTAATGGATGGTTACAAACAACTTGTGTGCATAATCTATTAAGAAGAGTTCCAAATATTTCATCATAATGAAAACTAGTTCTTAATCTTCTATCTAAAGAAGTTTCTTCTGTTTGCACTCCGTATACAACTCCTTGGTTAAGGTCAGTTGCTTTTAAATTCCAAATTTTACATGCAAACATTATATTGTGTGAATCGTGAACCTTTGATAAATGATAAAAACTTCCTGGCTTCTTTGGGAAAGAAACAATATCTTCCCTTCCATTATGCTTTATTTTTAAATAACCCTCCTCGATATCTATATTTGGTGTACCATATTCTCCCATTGTCCCAAGCTTTACTAAGTGACAATTCGGCACAATGCTTTTCATCGCAAATAAAAGATTCAAATTTCCAATAACATTATTATATTGAGTCATTACAGCTTTTTCCCGACTCATCATAGAATATGGAGCAGATGGTTGTTCAGCGTAGTGAATAATTGTATCAGGTTTTATTTCAGATAAAACTTTATACAAAAACTTAGCATTTAGTATATCTCCGATTCTCAATGAAATTTTTTTATTATTGATGGTATTCCAATGCTCAACTCTATCGTGTAGAGTGTTTATTGAATCAAGTGGCTGGATATTATTCTCTATTTCTATCTGCCTCTTGGAAAAATTATCCAAAACACAGACATCATGTTTCTTTTTTGAAAGGTACATAGCGGTTGGCCAACCTAGGTAACCATCACCACCCAATATTAAAATCCTCATTATTTGTTTAACCTATATTATACATTAAGAACTACAACAATTTTTTTTTAAGATTATGTCAATATAATTTTAAATATCAAACTAATTTATCAATAAAATTATTGGCTTCCTTAAGATCTTCTGAAGTATCTATATCAAAGGAATATATTTCATCTATTTCTATTGCATTTGATGGAACTGGGAAACAAGAAAGTTGTTTTAAAAATGCTTTTGTACGAAAAACAACTAAATTTCCGAAAACATAAAATGGAGGTTTTTTTTGCTTATTATATGATTTTTCCCTTTCTTTTTTAAGATAAAAATCAATACTCCCATTTTTAAAGAATCTTTGATTATATGCATGAAATCGATGTGGAACCTTAAAGACAGTTTGAACAGAATTGATTTTTTGTTTTGTTACAATGATCTTAATAATGTCTTGAATATGTTGATTTTTAATAAATGGATATGTTGGTTGAAATAACATAATGAGTTCTGGTATATCATCACATTTTTGTTTTTTTATGTAATCGTGAATTACATCTACAACATTTGTTTCATCTTTAGACAGAGTTCGATCTCTTACACTAACCTCAATTTTTTTATTCAAACAATATGATGCAATTTCTTTATCCTCGGTAGAGCAAACAATTTTATTAAAATTAAATGATTTTGCAGCTTCAATTACATAATCAATAAGTGGTTTTGAACCGAGTAATGCTAAGTTTTTTTTCTTTATAGATTTTGAATTTCCTCTAGCAGGAATAAAAGCAATTATATTTTTATTATTAGTCAAAGTCTGACCATTTCAGTAAGTGATTTTTTTTTAATAATCTCTTTGACTTTCTTCCAATTACTTTTGAAATATAAAATGGACTGATTCCACTACCCGGTTTTTTTTCAATTACATCATTTTTACTTATTTTTGTTCCCTTTGGAATCAAATTTTGTGTTACTAATGAGTTATAAAAGGTTTTTCTAACTTTTTTTATTTCTTTACAGATAATTTTTTCTTGTCGACCGACACAAATTTCTAGCTCCCTTATATCTTTAACTAACTTTGACATTTCATCGAAGTTTAATGATATAAAATGATCAGGGCCATCCTGAAGCTTATTCCTCGTAAAATGCTTTTCTAAAATTTTCGCACCTAAAGCAACAGCCCCAATGCAGCTAATACTTGTTAAAGTATGATCTGATAGTCCTACATGTAATTTATATTTTTTTTTAAAATATTCTAGTAAGCTTAGGTTTACTCTTTCTGAAGGTGTAGGATATAAAGAGGTGCATTGCATAATTATAACTTTATCAGTAAACTTTCTTACAAATTTTATAGATTGATCAATTTCTTCTAGACTTGACATTCCTGTAGAAATCAAAATTGGTTTTCTCGTTTTTGCACAAAATTCTAGCAACTCTTTATTATTAATCTCTCCAGAAGCTATTTTATACGCATCAACTCCAATCTTCTTAAGGTTTTCTGCAGCTTTTAAACTAAATGGGCTTGAAATAAATGCTAAATTCTTTGACTTTGTATAATCTCTAAGCTTTTTATGATCACTTAATTTAAACTCTTGAACTTTTTTAATAAATTCATACCTATTGTGTCCAGTCCAAGGTATTGTTGATTTATTTGTACTTAGCTCATGTTCAGCCAAATGATATTGAAATTTTACTGCACCACATCCAGCTTTTTTTGCAAGGTCAATAAGCTTTTTTGCTTCAGATAAACTACCGTTATGATTTGGCCCAACCTCTGCTATTACGATAGACTTTGAGTTAGATCTTATCTTTAAGCTTCCTAAATCAACTGAATTTGACATTATTAAATACTACTTTTTTTTGGAAAAATTTTTTATCTATTTTTAATCTTGATAGATACATATAAATTTTATCACAGGAGTCTCCATTACCGAATACTCTGCTACCTTTACTTAATTTGTTTCTAAATTTCTTATCTATAGATAATTTAATTTTTTTAACTATATTGTCTGGATTATACTCCGCATTTATAACATTTATGTCCTTCTCTCTATTATTCTGTCGTTCACCCAAATTAACAAAAGGTTTATAAAAATACGGTGCCTCAATTATTCCAGAACTAGAATTACCGATAAAAGTCTGGCAATAACTCAGAATACCAAGAAAATCAAATGAATCTATAGATCTATAAACATGAATTTTTTTTGATTTCTTTTTATTTTTTTCAATTGATTTTATCACACCTTGATAACCTTGATCTGAGCATGGATATATGACAATAACTTCTTGTTCAAAAATTTTCAATGCCTCAAAAATAGAATCCATTTGCTTTTCTGATTCATAATGTCTGTAAGTATCAGGATGATTTAGCACTAGAAAATAATTCTTTTTAAAATCAAATTTATATTTTTTGATTAAATATTTTAAATCATAATTAAAATTTTTTTTTACTATTCTATCAACGTAGGGTGATCCAACTACTTTTACTCTTTTTTTCTCTTCTCCCAAGGCCAGCAACCTCTGGCCTTGAAGATAAGTTTGTGCAAAATGTATGTGTGATAATTTAGAAATTGAGTGTCTATTTAAATCATCAAGCCCACCTGAAACATCTCCCCCTTGTATATGAGCAACTGGTATCCCAAGTTGAACAGCGGATAGTGCAGTGGCTAGTGTCTCAGACCTATCACCAAGAAGAAGAAGAATATCAGGGTTTAATTTAACTAATTCCTTAGACATACCAACAATACAATTACCTAAAGCTTGCAAACGGTTGGATGGTGTATCTCCTTTTTGTTTCATTTTTACTGTTGCTGTAACATCAAAGTATTGGCTTACCTCATTAACAGTTTTTCCGAAATTTTTAATTAAATGCATATCAGTACAAATCAATTGCAAATCTATTAGTGGATCACTAGATAATTTTTTTAAAAGTGGAGTAATAGCTCCAAATCCACCTCTTTTTCCCGTAGAAAAACAAACTTTTTTCTTCACTTTAGCAATTCCTTATAATATTTATAAGTATAATCTAACCCTTTTTTTATATTAATTTTAGGATTGAAAAGTAACTCTTTTTTAGCTTTTATTATGCTGGCATAATTTAGTAATACATCTCCATCTCTTTTTCTTTTATAATTTATTTTAATTACATTTTTATTATCTTTTTTGATGATCTTTTTTATATCCTTCGCCAAATTTAAAATAGATGTTTGCTTTTGAGTTGCTATCTGAAAAATTTGCCCTCCTTTTGAATAATTTATAGCTAGAGAAATTCCTTCGCATAAATCTTTAACATAAATAAAATCTCTTGTTTGTTTACCATCACCAAATATATTGATTGTTCCAGTTTTAATTGCATCTCTAAAAAAGTTTGCAACCACACTAGTTTTTTTTTTACTTCGTGGACCATAAACATTTGAGAATCTTAAAATAGTGGTATTTAATCCATATGTGCCGTAAAATGCTTTACAGTAGCCCTCCCCTGAAAGCTTACTTGCTCCATATGGTGATTTTGTATTATGAGGTTTATTCTCATTAATCGGATTTTTAGTATCTCCAATAACAGCACCTGATGAAGCAAATATAAATTTTTTAATATTATTTAACTTAGAATAATTCAAAAGGTTGTAGGTTCCAATAATATTAGTGTTTAGGTCATCGAATGGATTCTTTATCGATTGATCAACTCCTGTATTTGCTGCTAGATGTACAACGCAGTCTATATTTTTTGTTGCTTGATCGCAAATATCCCTGTTTGTAATATCGCCCTTCAGAAACTGGATTTTTTTTTTTTTAAAAGTAATATTACCATGATTTATTTCTTCAACATTCTCTATATGTTTTAGGTCATCGAGAGAACCAATTAAAAGGTTATCTAAAACTCTAATATTAAATTCAGAATTTCTTAAAAAAAAATTTATTAAGTTAAGTCCAATAAAACCACATCCGCCAGTTATAAGTATATTTTTCAATTGTTTTTCTATTTTTTTCTAAAAATGGATATCAATCTACTTCCAAGAAGATTTTTGTGAATAAATGAAGGGTCTATGAATGAAAAGATATTTTTTGGATCTCCATATCCATTATAAGGTGGTTCCCCAGATAGATAACTTTTAATATTGTCTATCTCAGTTACTGCAGTCTCGCAATGTAAAGATTCAAATTTATATTTATGAAATAATCCAATAAGACTCTCGGGAGAAAAATGATTGAGATGCTTCCACATAAATGTTGGAGACTTTTCACGTAAAATTGCCGACACAAGAGAAAATCCATTGGGTATCATAATATAAACTACTCCATTAGGACGAAGCAATTTTGATATTTTCTTTAGTATTAGATCCAAATCATATAAATGTTCAAGTACACCTTGTAGACTAATACAATCATAATTATCGCCAAGAATTTTCTCTGAGATTTTTTCAATTGGTGAATTTATAAATTGTACACCGTTGATATCTTCATAACCTTTTTTATATCTATTATTAATATCTACACCAATACATTTTTTCCATGCATTTTTGAATGAAACATCCAGAAAGTAACCTGCACCACAACCAATATCTAAAATTTTATTTTTATCTTTTTTTTTTATAAAAAGATCAATTAAATTATTCGAATATTCATGCTTAATATAATCTACTCTTTTCTGATTTTTAGATGTCCATATATCTGCTGAACTTTTATCATCAGAATACAACTCACATGCTTTCTGAAATTTTGGTCTAGGTGACATATATCTATGCCGACAATTTTGACAATTATAAATATCAACTCCCATCCTTTTAAAGAAAAGTAATTTTTTCTTACTTTTACAAACTGGG
>MDSZ01097677.1_pt1 | contig 11575 bp, 11 predicted proteins | sample 811201 | NCBI WGS metagenome assembly MDSZ01 (sample SAMN05326647, study PRJNA326480) | marine metagenome | isolation source: seawater | place: Indian Ocean: North | collected 2010 | reverse complement strand
TTATAAAAGAAAATTATTACACTGACTCTTTTGGAGACCAATGGAATAAATTTTCACAAACACAAATTGATAATAGAATTAATTCACACTCTTACGAAAGATTTTTTAACGAGACAGGACTGAGTAAAAAAGATTTTTCTAATAAGAATATACTTGAAATCGGTTCAGGTGCTGGAAGATTTACAAATATTATGTTAGATCATACTGAAGGTAATATTTATAGTGTAGACTCTTCAAACTCTGTATTCGCAAACTATAAAAATAATAAGAAACATATTAATGATAGGTTATATTTATACAAAGCCTCTATATATGACCTCCCATTTGAAAAAAGTCAATTTGATATTGTAATTTGTTTTGGAGTTCTCCAACACACTCCAGATATAAAGAAATCTATTAAGTGTCTATGTGAGCAAGTAAAAAAAAATGGTTTATTGATTATAGATTTTTACCCTTACAATGGCTTTTGGACACTTATTAATGCTAAATATATTCTGAGGCCACTTACAAAAAAAATGAGCGTTAAGAGTTTAGAAAAATTCTTTAAAAACAAAATAAATATTTTAATAAAAATTTATTTTTTTTTAGAAAAATTAAAACTCGGATTTTTAAATAGATTTCTTCCAATTCCTGATATCAAAAAAACAATACCAATAAATGTTGGTCAAAAATTATTAAGAGAAATGGTTTTATTGGATACAATAGATATGTTTTCTCCGAAATTTGACAAGCCACAAAAAATAAAAAAAATAAAAAATTTAATTTTTGAACATAACTTTTCAATTATCTTTGCAGGAAAAATTAAATATAATTCATACATATCAACGGTCATAAGAGGAAAAAAAAATTAATACAAATGTTTTATATATCTCTTATGACGGTTTAAGTGATAAACTAGGTCATTCTCAAATTTTACCATATATTTTATCTATTAATGAAATCAGCAATGTAAATTTATCTGTAATTTCGTTTGAAAAAATAATTGATAATAAAAATATTAGTTCACTTTTAAAAAAAAATAATATTAATTGGTATCCTTTAAAATTTACTCGTAAAAGTTTTTTTTTAATTAAACTTTATGATTTTATTAAAATAATTTTTTTTCCAATCTATTTATCTTTGTTGAAAAATATAAAAATAATACACTGTAGAGGACATCTACCTTCATTTTCAGCTTATTTTTTAAAAAAAATATTTAATAAAATATTCATATTTGATTGTAGAGGGTTATGGGCTGATGAAAGATTAGATAATAAAAGTTGGAAAATTGATAACTTTTTTTATAAATGTGTTTATAATTTTTTTAAATACTTTGAGAAAAAATTTATAAAATCCGCTGATCATATTGTTGTATTAACAAACAAATTAAATCATTATCTGATAAAAAATTTTCATAAAAAAGAAAATCAAATATCTGTAATTCCGTGCGCAGCAGATTATAATAAATTTAAAATTCTTGATCCTAATATAATAAAATTTTACAAAAAAAAATTACATTTAGAGAACTTTAATTTTATTATAGGTTATGTAGGTTCAATCTCTAATATTTACTATCCAGATAGAATGATAAAAATTTTTTTAATGTGTAAAAAAATATATAAAAAATCTAAAATTATTTTTTTAAATGATAATTTTGAGTATTTAAAACAAACTAAAAACTTCAAAGAGCTTAACAAAAAAGATTACTTATTAATTTCCCCAAAAAACAACGAATTAAATACTTTATATAATATATTTGATATTACTCTTTGTTTTCCAATAAATAGTTTTGCAAGAATAGCTACTTCTCCAACCAAATTAGGTGAGTCTTTAGCATCTGGTACTCCTGTAATTGCTAATAAAGGCGTTGGTGATGTGGACACTCATATTTCAAAAATTTATAAATACGGGTTGCTAGATATAAATAATGATAATGATTTATTGAAACTAACAAAAAAAATAGACTATTTTAAAAATTTAGATAAAAAATTTATAAGAAATAAAAGTAAAACTTATTTCAGCTTATTAAATGCAAAGAAAAAATATAAATTAATATATTATAATCTCCTAAAATATTCGTTATGAACGTCACTTTATTTAATGGCGGAAGAGGTGCTTCAACTATTATTAAGTCTTTAAAAAATTATAAAAATCTAAAAATATCGTCTGTTGTTAATGCTTATGATGATGGCAAGTCTACAGGAGAGATAAGATTTTTTTTTGACATGCTCGGACCGTCTGATTTGAGAAAAGTTCAATCTATTTTTTTAAACGAAAACGATAAATTTTTTAAAGGCAATCTTAATTTATTTAATTATAGATTACCTCAGAAAATATCAAATTCTAGTGCCAAAAAATTACTTAAAAATTTATTTTTAGATCAAAAATTAAATAACAATAATTTTGAAATAAAAGAAGAAATTTTTTTTGAATTAAGATTATTTATAAAAATTTTCTTAAGTAAGTTAAAAAATTTAGAAATACAAAAAAAAAGGAAATTTAATTTTAGCGACTGTTCAATAATGAATTGTATTTATGCTGGGGCATATTTGCATCTAAATAGAGATTTTTCTAAAACTGTAAAATATATTAGTGATTTATTTGGTATTAAAAATAACATTTTACCTAATAATAATGAAAATTTAAAATTAATTGCTCTAAGGAAAAATGGTGATGTTTTAATGACTGAGTCAGATATAGTTAATTTAAGATCTAATGTTGAGATAAAAAAAATTTTTTTAATAAAATACAAACATAATTTAGACCATAGAAATATAAGCAAAATGAATTTTAATGATAAAATTAAATACCTTAATAAAATAAATGTTAGTTTTAATTTATCAGACAGTGTAAGAAAATTAATTAAAAATGCTGATATAATTATATTTGCACCTGGTACACAACACTCCTCTCTTCTTCCAACTTATTTAAGTAATTCTCTTGGAGATACTATTGCTAAAAATAAAAAGAGTTTTAAAGTTTTCATTACAAATATTGGGGCTGATTATGAAAATCCTGTCTATATTGCTTCTGACTATATTAATAATGCCTTTAAATATTTATGTTATTCATCCAGTAAATCTTATTCTTTAAACGATTTTTTTAACTTATTATTGATTAATAATCCAGCTCAAGGCATATCTAAAAATAAAGTTAAGTTTGATAAAAAGATAAAAGATATGAAAATTAATTATTTTAAATCTAATTTCGAAAGTAAGCAGAAAATTGGTTATCATGATGGTGATAAGATAGTTAAAACTATATTTAAAAAATTTAATTTTTTTAGAGAAAAATCTTGAAGACTATTGCTGCTATAATAACACATAATCGTTTAAGTCCATTAAAAAGATGCATTAACTTTATAAATGAGCAGTCATTAAAACCTGACGAAATTTTAGTCGTAAATAATTCTAGTACAGATAACACTGATCATTATTTAAAAGAAAATAAGATTAATCATATCACTCAAGAAAATCTTGGTTCTGCATATGGCTGGTATACTGCAATTGAGTATTCTATAAAAAATCGTTTTGATTATGTTTGGTTAATGGATGATGATGGCTTTCCTGATTATTTTGCTTTAGAAAAATTAATGAAGATGATGTTAGAGGATAAAAATCATGTTTGTATCTCTTCAACAGTTGTTGATGAAAAAGATAATGATAAATTAATTTTTCCTTTACCAATTTTAAATAATTCATTTAGGCCAAAAATTTTTTCATTTAAAAGAAAGATTTATAGAATTAGCAATATTAAAAAAATTAATAACTCAATACTCTATCCATATGCGCAACTATTTAATGGCGCACTTTTGTCAATCAAGTTTTTAAATAAAATTGGAAATGTAAATAAAAATTACTTCATATTTGGCGAAGAAGTTGATTTATATTGGAGAATGAAAAAATATGGTAAAGTCAGTAGTTTAGTAACATCATTGCATTATCACCCGGATGTAAGTAACAGAAGTTATTCTAATGTAAAAGTTTATTACTATTTAAAAAACTCAATAATAAATAATTTTAAACATATGGATTATGTATTTATAAGAAGTTTTTTAAATGTGATTGTTTTATTGATAAGAATTTTTAGAAGAAATGGCCTAATTAGTTTGATGTCATTTATTATAGGTAAAAACTACAAATACTTTTATTTTTCATTATACAGAGGTTTCAAAAAAAGATTGAGTATAGATCACGATGAATAATTTTAAACTTTTAATACCAACTGCAGGTCTAGCAACACGATTAGGTATTGACTATCCAAAAACTTTAATTGAGATAAAAAATGAAAGTATTTTAATCAGAATATTTAATATTTTTAAAAAATATGATGACAATCCGATTGTTATTGTTCGAAATATATCTAAAGATATGATTAAAAATCATTTAGGAATTTCAAAAAAAAAAGCTGAACTAATAGTTCAAGAAAAACCGAATGGAATGGGCGATGCAGTATTACATTATTTAAATTCAAATATTCCTAAGAATAATCAAGACATAATTTTAGTTTGGGGGGACATACCTCTTTTACAAAAAAAAACCATAGAAAAAACTATAAAAAACCATATTTCTAATAATAACGATTTTACATTTCCTACTATGGAAGTTGAAAACCCTTACACTCTTGTAATTAGAAGTAAAGATAATGAAATTTTAGAAGTACTAGAGTCAAGAGACAAAAACGATTTTAAGCATAAAAGAGGTGAGAGAGATGTTGGTTTATTTGTTTTTAAAAGAAAAGTTTTTGATTATTTAAAAAAAAATTTAGATGGGAAATATAACAAACAAACTGGAGAGCATGGTTTTTTGTACGTTATTAAACACCTAGTTAAGGATGGATTAAGAGTTAAAGGTTTACAAATAGCTACTTTTGAAGATACCATTTCTATTAATACCAAAAGTGATTTGGAAATCGCGAAGAAGTACTTTTTATAAATGATTATTTATATAATCGTTTTTTACTTATTTTTCTTGTTATCAGTTTTTCATGAGCATAATTTTATAAAATTAAACATAAAAAATCTAAAAATCTTCAAAACATTTATAATTTTATTTTTAACTTTTTACATTGGACTTAGAGATGAAGTTGGTGGAGATTGGGGAACGTATAAGGAAAATTATTTTGATGATAAAATTGGATTGAGCTTTTATCAATTTATCGATTATTATTTATTTTCAAAAGATTTACTTTTTCAACTCTTGAATTATATATCTGTTTTAATTTACCCATCATACTATTTAGTAAACTTATTCTCTTCTTTTATTTTTAGTATAGCTTTGGTTTATTTTTGCTTTAATTTAAGCAGACCATTCCTAGGGCTACTAATATCTTCGTCATATCTAATTACAGTTGTTGCAATGGGATATCACAGACAAGCTCTTGCAATTGCATTTTTTATGATCGGTTTAGTAAAGCTACAAAATTATAAAATCTTTTCTTATTACTTCTTAATTCTTCTAAGTTTTTTATTTCATTATACTTCAATAATATTAGTGGTATTTGGTTTTTTTTCACAAAAAAAAATAAGAATAATTTTTGTAATTTTTATTATCATAATTTCAATTACTTTAGCTTATTTCATTATTGGTGTAGATATATTTTCCTCTTTGATTAGACACTACATTAAAAATCAATATTCGTCTTCTGGAGCTTTACCAAGAATTTTAATGTGTTTAATTCCATCTTTAATTTATCTTTTATTTTATAAATATTTTAAAAATCTATATAAAAATAATAAAATGATGGTTAGCTTTGCTTTTTCTTCAGTATTTTTATTTCTAATTCTAGCAGTTTATAATAATTCCTCAGCCTTTGTTGATAGACTAGCTATATATCTTATTCCATTCCAAATTTTATTTTATGATAAATTTATGGATGTTTTTGAGAACAAGAAAAAAAGTTCTCTAGTAATTTTTTATACTATAATTTTAGCTTACTTATCTGTTTTAATTGTATGGGCTTTTTTTGGAAAACACCATCTTTGGTGGTTTCCATATAAAAATATTATTTTTAATTAGTACTGAATAAATTTTTAAAATTTCTTTTAACATAAATTATAAAAATAGAAAAAAGGGGAAGAAATAAAATTAAGAACAATATTAAAGAAATTGGTTTTTTATTATAGGTAGTTAGCTTTGGTTTGGATAATAAAAATACTAGGTGCCCTTTTTCTATTTTATCTAACATTAGTTTATTATGCATTAATTGATTGTATGTGATCAATTCATATTCAAGCCTTATAATACCGGGAATATTTTTAACAACTTCTTTATAATTTGTCTCAATGATATAATTTTCACTCATGAATTCAGTTTGAAAATTTTCTGTTAATTCTTTATTAGCCCTTATTAGTTCATCATATACCTGATCTAAATAACTAACTTGGTCACTAAAGTATGTAATTGATGTATCATTAACTTCAAAATCAATTGAATGTTGATAATTCATCAATAAAGAATTTGTGTAAATTTTATTTTTACATCTTTGATCACAATTATTTTTCCATAAATTTTGCTCAAATTTATGAATATCATTAACATATGTAATTGAGTGACTATAGGTAGTTTCAGTATTTTTCCACAAGAAAATTGACAAAATAATTGGTATAACAGAAAAAAATATAAATATTTTTTTTTCATCCCATATTAACTTTAAAAGTATAAATATATCAAATCCATTATCTTTTTTTATCATATTCATCATTTACAATATTATTTTACAATTTATGTTAATGATATATAAAAATTTTCATGAAAAAATTATTAAATATTTCAGATTTAGATAAAAAGGATTTTTTTTCAATATTTGATAATGCTGATCGTCTATTGAAAGATATTTCTCAAAAGCCTTTATCTAATTTATCTATTGGTCTAATTTTTGAAAAATATTCAACAAGAACAAGACTTTCATTTCAAGTTGGAATATTAAAACTAGGAGGAAATATTATTGATATTAAATTTGAAGAATTAAATATTCAAAGAATTGAAACATTTGAAGATACTTTCAAAATTTTAGCACTTTATTTAGATGGTTTAGTTTTTAGAACAAATGATCATAAAAAATTAATTAATGCCCAAAAATATTTTAATAAACCTATAATAAATGGCTTATCAGATATTTCCCATCCATGTCAAATTATTGCAGATATTTACACACTTAAAAACATATTCAAAGATTTTGAAAATCTCAATATTTGCTGGTTCGGTGATATGAATAATGTTTTATTTAGTTATTTTGAATTATTGCAAATTTTTCCAAAAATAAAATTAAATGTATTTACAGATAAAAAAATATTCACAGAAAATGTAAATAACTTTCCAAAAGTTCAAAATATAAATTATTACTTTGAATTAGATAAAAATATTATTCATGAGGCAGATTGTATAATGACTGATGTTTATACATCTATGAATGACAATGAAAATAATGAAAAAGAATTTCTTTTAAAAAAATTTCAAGTAAATAGTGAAATTTTGAATCTTACATCAGATAAATGTGTTTTTATGCATTGTTTACCTGCAAATATAGGCAGCGAAGTAACCGAAAACGTTATAAATAGCAAAAAATCAATAGTCTTAAAACAAGCAGAAAATAGAATGGCCTCTCAAAATGGAATTTTACAATGGTTATTTTCTTAAATCTAAACTATGGCTATAGGTAAACTAATTGACAAAAATATAGAAAAAATAATATTAATAATTTTTAGTATTTCTCCTTTAATTTTTTTATTTGGTGTAGCAATTAATAATACGTTGAGTGTATTAATTGCTTTATATGGAATTTATATAGTTTTTTTTAAAAAAAATTATTTTTTGCTATTAAATAAATTTATAGTTTTTTACTCCATTTTAATTTTTATACTAATTTTAACATCTTATTTTTATGCAATATTTTTTGAAGTTTCTGTCAAATCTGCAATTTTATACACACCATATATATTTTATTTTATTGCCGGTGTTTTTCTTTTCTATAAATTTAAGAAAAAAAATCTAGAGTTACTTTATAATTCTATAATTGTATCAATATTAATATTAACTATTTTTAGCGTTAATAATTATTTTATTGAAACAAAATTATATGAAACTGTTGTTAGTGAATCTGGTGAACAATTAAAATTAATTTATGATCCTAAAATTGATGGTCTTAAAAGTATCTTTGAAAACAAAATTTTAGGTATATATCTTGTAAAAATTTATCCTTTATTTTTTGGTTTAATTTTTTATCTTAATAAAAAACTTGATCTTTTTAAAATTATTTTAATTTTATCAATATCTTTACAAATTTTTTTCAGTTTTAATAGAACCTCTATTGTCTTTTTCATACTTATTAATTTAATTTATTTTTCTTATTTTTTAATAAACAAAATAGAATTAAAAAAAGTTTTAACGATTGTTTTTTCTTTAGTTGCTCTTATTGTTACCTTATATTCAACTAAATTTGATAATCTATATTTCAAAACTAAAAACCAACTGTTAGATGATGATGGTATAAATATATATCCAAAACATCACCTTGGTCATTACAAGACAACTTTAAATATCATTAAAGACAATTTTTTTACAGGCGTTGGAACAGACTCATTTAGATACACTTGTTCATTGGATAAATACGTTTATTATTATAGATCATCTGAGACTCTCATTGATAAATATGGAAACCCTGTAAAAATTAATTCATGTTCTACACATCCTCACAATATTTATTTACAGTTATTTTCTGAAAATGGTTTTTTTGCTTTTTCTATATTGTTAATCTTTTACCTTATAATAATAAAAGAAACATTTTTAAATTTTTTCAAAAAACATGAACCAAAAAATATGTTATATTTATCTTGTTTGATATCTACTCTTTGTTCTTTTTTACCAATAGCACCTAGTCCTAGTTTCTATAATACATATTTAAATGCAATAATATATTTTCCTATTATGTACATATTGTTTTATAATTTAAAAATTAAAAATAATTTAATTCTTAAATAAATGAGAGTACGGTTTACATTTATTATATCTCTAATATTAATTTTTTGTAGCCCATCTATAAATTCAGATACTTTTAATATATCTAGCTTAGATTATGAAACTATAAAATTCGATGTTGTATCAAAAAAAATATTTTACGATGATTCTTTAGACAAAGACATTCAATATTTTATTCAAAAATTTTTTGATAATAATATTAAAGTAAATGGCTTTGAAGGAAATATGGATTTACAAATAAATAATTATTTTGAAAATATCAATAATATTGAAAATGGTAAAAAAATAGAATTAAGTTTAGAATTCATTATAAATATTAATAAATCTTTAAAATCAGAGAGGTCTAATTTTAAAGGCAAAGTTAATTCTTATGGTAGAATGACTGGAAATTTTTCATTAAATGACTTTGAGGCCCTTAAAAAGGAAGTGAAAAGTGAACTAGTTTCCAGACTTAGTAAGAGTTTAAAATCTAAATTTTAATCTTTCCAAAAAGATGGAATAAAAAGTATTAAAATTGTTAACATCTCAAGTCTTCCCAAAAACATTGTCAAAATTAATACTAATTTCGAGTAACTTGTTAGCGAGGAGTAATTTCCTGAAGGGCCAATAATTTCTCCTAAGCCTGGCCCAACATTTGAAATAGCAGAAGCAGCTGCTGAAATACATGTTAAAAAATCTAAACCACCAAAAGACAAAAGAAGAGCAGATATAGCAAATGTTAAAATATATAAGAAAAAGAAACTCATTACAGACTCATAAGTAGTTTCCTCTATTTTTTTGTCATTAAATCGACTTGCCAAAATTTCATGGGGCTTCAACATTTTTTTTAAGTGTAAAAAAAGATATTTAAATAAAATTTGAAATCGAAACACTTTTAATCCACCAGTTGTTGAACCTGCACAACCACCAATAAACATTAATAGTAAAAAAAGAACTGATGCATAATTCCCCCAGTTCTCAAAATTTTCACTAACAAATCCAGTACCAGAAATTATCGAAATAGTGTTAAATGATACTGAAATAAGTTTATCTAATTGATTGCCTGATAAAAATTGATTTGCAAAAATGTAAATAGTTGAAATTGCAAATAATAGTATCAACAAAAAAACTCTGATTTGATTATCTCTAAATATTGCGAAGTTTTTTTTAAAACTAATTTGAGCTATTAATAGAAAGGGAAAACTTCCTATTATCATAAATAAAATAGCGATTAACAAAATATTATTACTAAAAAAAGCGAACGATTGATTATGAGTAGAAAAACCACCTGTAGAAATAGTAGTAAAACTATGAGCGATAGAGTCAAATAATGACATCTTGTTTGTGTAATATAGTAGAAATAAAACTAGTGTTAGTAAAATATATATGACAATAATTTTTTTTATAACAGAGGATACTTTTGGAAGAAATTTGTCATAAGGATCATCACCTTCAATATGAAATAGTTGCATTCCACCAATTCTCAAGAAGGGTAATATAAATAAAGCTATTACAACTATCCCTAATCCACCAATCCATTGTAGAAAAGCTCGCCATATTAAAATTCCCTTTGGTAAATCATCTAGATTATTTAAAACAGTTGCACCAGTTGTAGTAACACCACTCATTGACTCAAATATCGCATCAACTACATCAAGATTAGCGCTAGTATAGATAAAAGGAACTGCACAAAGAATAGTTACAAGAATCCAAGAAAGAACAGTAATGATGAAAGCTTCTTTTGATGATATTTTTAAATCAACGTTCTTGTTTGTAATTACAAGAGACCCACCAACTATAAGGTATAACAATATTGGAACAGCATAAGATTGCCATGACTCAGTTTTATATAATATCTCTGTAATAAGAGGAATGAATAAAAAAAAACCTACAGCGCATGTTAGTGTTCCAATTACCAATGCTATAGGTTTAAGATTGAACATTATATGGTTTTTTTTAATGAATGTTTTTTTTACTATAAGGGCTATCTAATGAAAAAGTAGGAATATCTATCTTAAGATTTTGACCATTATCTTGAGAAACTAAATAAAAACCTTGCATAATTCCGTTATTTGTTTTTAAAGGTGTTCCACTTGTGTACTCAAAAGACTCACCGGGTTCAATAGTTGGAAATTCACCAACAACTCCTTCGCCCTGTATATTTAATACTTTTCCGTTAGCATCAATAATTAACCAATTTCTGTGATTTAACTTAATAGAACAATTTCCTAAATTTCTGATATTAACCTGGTAAGCCCAAACAAAGTGACTTTCTTGAGGTGATGACTGATCTTCTAAAAAGTAGGGCGTTACTGTTACCGTAACCCCATTGGTTGTCTTAGAGTACATATTTTTAATATACTCTAATAATGGGGCATAGAAAATTAAATTGATAGTTTAAAAAAGGCCTTGAATTAATCCTTTTTCGTCTAACATAATAGAATTAGCACTCGGAACTTTTGGAAGACCGGGCATAGTCATAATTTGACCTGTTACAACAACGATAAATCCTGCTCCAGCTGAAAGTCTTACTTCTCTAACAGGGACACTAAAACCATTTGGTGCACCTCTTAAAGAGGGGTTTGTTGAAAAGCTATATTGTGTTTTAGCAATACAAATAGGAAGATTACCATAACCACTCT
>MDSZ01000797.1_pt1 | contig 11575 bp, 15 predicted proteins | sample 811201 | NCBI WGS metagenome assembly MDSZ01 (sample SAMN05326647, study PRJNA326480) | marine metagenome | isolation source: seawater | place: Indian Ocean: North | collected 2010 | reverse complement strand
TTGAGCCATTTCACTGTGTGTGTATACCCTATGGAATTTATCTTTTAATAAAGTAATATTCTTACAATTATCAAGACTTCCTATATTTTGTTCCCCTTCTTTCCAAGAACCTGCAATTCGAGCAGTAGGTAAATACTGGGCGTACCCCAAATGACTCGATTTTCTAAATTTATCTAATACATTAAAGTCATCATTTGAGCCATCACGCCTTGACAATCCTTCCATATATTTTGGAAAGTTTTCTTTACAAATAAATTGATCACCTATTTTTAAATTGTTGAATGCTTCAGATACTTCTAATTTTTCCTCTTGTTTAAGCAAATCACCTTTACCATCGTACATATAAGAATTGGCATCATCGTCATCGGTATCGGTATCGGTATCGGTATCGGTATCGGTATCGGTATCATCTTTACCTATACAGTTTTTCAAATCCCAATCTCCACTATCCATAGTTCCTCCTGTACAAGCAGAAAAAACAAACGTAGTTATGGCACCGAAAACAACAAAAAAAGCTATTCCATAAAATAGCATGTATAAATGTAGTGAATCACGTCGTTTACCACCCATTTATATATACTTACATATTATTTACCACACCCACACCCACACCCACACCCGTTCTTTTTAGTTCCATTTTTTTTAACGTTCATTATAATAGCAGTTGCAAGTACGACAGATACCGCGAGTAAAATAGTATTTGTCTTCATCATCTTTATTTATAACAATTATTTTTTTCTTCTCCTGACACTCAACTGTTTAATGGGTGGCGTTGCTTTCGAATTATCATTATTACTATTATAAACCGCTCTTTTAGCACGTTTAAACGCATTTTCACTCACAATCTGTATTTCTCGTTTTTGTAAATTTATCTTATTTTTTTCCAATTCTTTAATTTTTTCTTTACTAAATTCTATCAAAGATATACATTCACGAATTTTTGCATGTTCTTTATCAATTTTAGTAGTTGTGTTTATAATTTTTTTTTTGTATATTTTCGTACATATTTTGACTAGAAACGTATTTTTTTTAGAACTCATACTTATTACTATATTCCTTTATTTTTTTTATTAACTTTATTAATACCTAAATTCTTAAACAAAGAACTTAAATTTTTGGTAGTAGATCCCAATTTTTCCGAACCAAAAGCATTTGCTCGACCAACACCGGCCATCCCTCGTCCTAGAGAAGCTATGTATTTCTCTTCTAATTCACGAACAATTTTGTTTGATTCTAAACGATGTTTATTATTAAACATATATCTACGTTTCCCATAAAGCATGTTTTGTAATTTATAAGCTTCTTTTAATGGCGTAGAAATTTTAGAACGATTATTAATTTCATTTTGAACAGCCTTTCTTGTGCGTGGTGTAAACTTAGCACTAAGAGGACTATAAGGTTTATTAATATTCATAGGAACCGCTTCATCGTTTTGGGTTTCTAATTTTTTAATCGCTAACCGAATTCTATTCAAAATAACCTTATCGAGCTTATTTATAGATGCCGTTAAAGTTGGATCATTTTTATATTTTTTAGATATGTTTCTCTTGATTTTATTTTCAAGCTGTTTAGCATTACCTTTTAGGTCTTTTAATATTTGTTGTTTTTTATTTGACATTATAACACTATAATATAAATTTTATTTTATTTACCAAAGGCATCGTAGGTATTAAGATACGTCGCAAAACTTGTCCATGCAGCTAACGGAACGAGTGCGTTTCGTGTCTTTCCTGATAAAAGTGTAACAAGGTACCACGTTACACAAGTTGTCGATAAAAGAAGAAACGCAGACGCTTTTTTATTTTTCATACACGTATACACGTAAAGCCATGAACAACATAAGGCTATGATCATTGAAAAGAGTAAATCCCTTTTACTCCATGACCAAGCAAGTCCTGTTGTTACGTAAAGTATTGGCCAAACGAGACCAAAAACCCACCCGGGTGGTCTGAGTGGAACGTTAATAGCCGATTGAACGAGTGAACCACACTCCCGTGTAACGAGTATGTTAGATAAACTTATAGCAAAACCCGGTATAAATAAACGCGGGTCCATATTTACTTTACGTAAACATTTATTTTATTAACGTCGTTTCGGTTTTATAGCACTCCCCTTATTTTCAGGTATATAAACTGGTAAATTAGTAGGAAATTCTTTTTCCAAAGCATTTACCAAACTATTTACATTCATTTTAGTCATTAGTTTGAGATCTGTAGTATTAATTTTTTTATTAGTAATAGCATTCAACAACTTCTTTTTGACCCTCGAACGTCTCGACTTTTCACTTCTAGATAAAGTCGAGAGACCTCGAGTTAATTTAGTTGTTAGTCTCAGAACTAAGTCTTGTCTGTTTTTAGTATTCGCATTGTCTATCTTCATCGCAACCAGTTCAACAGGACTACTGGGACGTGAAATATTTAATTTACGGAATGCTATTGTTAAACCACCTTCAGGTAATTTAGTCCTAGGTTTATTTCTATTTACAGATATATTTGACTCATTAGATGACGTTGATTTTCTACCAGAACCAGAAGAACTGCGATTAGATATATTTTTAATAAGTTTGGATACCTTTTCCGCCCTTTTTCTTTTTTCAGAATTTGGTATTTTACGAGCTATTTCTCTTTGCTTTTTCACATTATTATTAGTTACTTCAAAACCTGCCATTTTTATATACTGAGGAAAAAATATCAGTGTATAGAAATGGCTCCTCAACAAATGAACGAATGTCCACATGGACGTCCATTAAGAGATTGTGAAATTTGTGAACCTTGGAAAATGAATTACTTGGAAAAAATAGGTTCTAATTGGAATACAATAAATAGAAACAATTTACAAGTCATCGCTAATATGATGTACCCAAACGCATATGAAGTTCATAACCAAAGATTACCACGATTTAATAGACCACGCGAACGTGTCCGAATAACACAACGGATGAAAAATTTAGCTAGACGTTATCATTCTAGTTTTGGTAGAAACTATAGACAAACCAGAAATAACATAGCTGAACAATTTTGGAACGAATCTGTAAATGCAATTCATAACCAAAACGAAACGAATAGTAACGTAAACAGAAACTTTAACAATAATAGAGTAAGTCAAACACAGTCGCCTACACATTCAAACAAATCGACACAAACACCTTTTAAAAGACAAAAAAAATAAAACACTTTTATTACCATGTTATTCAAACATCGTAATAAAACAGTTAGTAATATAACGTCCCCATTATGCACTCAGCAGGTATATACTTACCCGGTTTAAGAACGGAAGGTGGGTGTAACATATCAAACTCCTCCGTCGCATCTTTACCAGCAAAAAGCATTATAGCTTTCTTACCACCTGGATGGTCATTTAAAAAATTAGTTACGTCATAAACGGTTTTGTTTATTATAACCCAACAATCCGTTTCCTTATAATGTTTAGCAACATCTTGTTCATAAAATTTAGGGTTTATATGATTATTTAAATTTTCAATTCTATTCATTTATACTTTTATTAATATTACCATTTTTTTGTTTTACCATCATCCTCATTTATACGTATTGCCCACCTCGATTCCTTATTAAACTTTTCGTAATCAATTTCCTCACCGAAAATATTAGTAAAAAATAACTTTAATGGATTAACTTTATCACGTTTAGTCTCGTTTTTATTTATTTCAAGTTTAAGATCTTTATGCGTCGTATATTTAGGAATTTTCTTTTTATATTTTTTAATATCATGATTTTTACATACAATATTCAATTTCGGTCTATACAAAGTATTCATTTTTATTTATATAATACTATTATTCTTTTTCTTTAATACCCAATAAATCGTCCCTTTTTTTCTCAAGGTCAATTATAATTTTTATATATGCCTTTTCCTGGCGACCTTCTGCATGCGCCCAATGAGCCTTCATTCTTTCTATATCCATTTGTATTCTTAATATATCATCCGTGTCTTTATTATTTAATAAACCGCTTTTTTTCACCATCCTGGATGTTTTTCTAGAACGTGTACTGGTAAAAAAAGAAGATGAGAGAAGGGGAGTTCTCAACATGCTATTTATGACTATTTATTTTTTAAATAAAATACGTTTTTGTTCTCTTTATCCAACGTGTAACCAAGCCAACAACCTAAACCTACAATACCAGTACCAGAAAGACACGTCGTCGTTAATACAAAATAAGCCAATTTCATATACTTAGATTGTACCATTTATACATATACTAATTTATTTTATCATCTTGTTTTTCGAACCATTTTTGGGTTCCCAAGTACGAACCAACAAACGATGCTATTGTCATTGCAGAAATTTTTAAGAATAGTTCTTTCATTCTTTTATTCTTAAAGATTTCTTATTTTTAACTTAGTTTCATAATCATGTTTAACTGATTTACAATACGACCGCGTCGATATTAACGTCATCGTTGAAATAAACGCCAAGTATACCTTTGGAAATATGTACGTTTTCATTAATACTATTACTTTTTATTATTATTTCTTTTACATTACATTTTAATTAAATAACCAACACCCACAACACCGCTTTTTAGTATCCTGAACAGGTGGTTTACTAGGTTTGTTTAGTCTTTTATCTATGAGTTTAGGAACATATAGAAATGGTAATAGGTACAACATTATTAATATTATTTAGAAAGTAAACTGTGGAAATACTCACAAAAACTAATAATTTTAGGTCTTATTTCACTTTTCCATTTCATAACGTCACGATTAATATAGTAACCCAATGTCGAATCGTTATACTGTTCAATAAGTTCGCATTTAGGAACGTTTAACATTTCCATGTACGTTTGACACTGAATTTCCTCGTAATCGCGAACTGTTCTAAATAAACCACGCGACCTATTCTTAATTTCGACGACCGTTCTCGAACCGTCGTCATTCTCGCGTATCCTATCTATTCGACCAACAATTTGGTAAACTGTTCCCTCGAGTGAACACACATCGTACGTATAAAATTTTTCATCAACGATAAGATCATCATATTTACTCGCCGTAGTATCCTCGTGTCGCATACCGTGATTAGTATATAAAATTTTACGTAAATATTCCGTCGCGTTATTCTTATCTTCACCCCGAAGTTTAGAATATAAATCGATCTGATTTGCGACCGCCTTAAACTTCTGTTCAACATCCGACGAATTGATTGATTTATACGTTTTTGAATCTTTTAGAAGTTCCTTAGTAAGTTGACACTTTTCAATAGCATCCAAAGCCTCTTGTTCCTTCGTCTTACCTTCGAACGTATCAGGTTTATACTTATTCCAAAGGTTATCTATAATTTCTGCAGGTTTTTTATATTGATTCTTACCTATAATAGACGAAATATCAGACGCTTTCAAAATAATCTTTTCTACACCAATATCCTTTAATATCCACGTTTTATCTCGAAGGCGTGGATAAACATCACCACACGCACGCGAATCGTTTAATGCATCATGAGCTCCATCAAATTCCTTACCAAAAATGTGTTTGTACACAGTAATAAGTTTATGGTTATGTAACGTTGGAAAAATCGTTCTCGCCATATCTAAAGTATCAATAAACGTAACACCATTAAATATATCGGTATCGAAACCTCTTCTATAACATTCCGAAAAGAATACATTCTCGTCAAAAAAAGAATTGTGTGCAACAAGTATCTTTGTATCTTTAATAGCCTCCTTAAACGATGCGTATATATACCCAAACGGTTGACCCTGTTCACGCGCCATTTCCGTCGTTATACCGTGAACGTGTGTCGCTGCAACTTCAAATGTATCGGGGTATACAATACCATGGTATGAACCAACCTCACGCCCCCTTGAACTATACTTAACAAACGCTAAAGTAAGCATTCGACAGTTATCAAACTTATGAACATTATCAACCGAAGCCTTTTCACCACGGTAAGTTTTGGGTAAACCAGTCGTTTCTGTGTCCCATGCAATATAATTCATTATTATTAAAGTGTACCGTTTTCTTTAACTGCGATAATGTAATTCTAAAATAAATTTTCGTACAGTGTCTATAGAAAACTGAATAAATAGTATTTTATTTAAATTTTCAATAAAATCCATTTCTACTTAGGTATATTTTATTATCTTTATATAACTATCGTGTTACTGTATACCGCAAATTAATAAACCCTAAATTATTCAGAACATCAACATTATTATATCATGGTATTATAATAATGTTAAGTAATAAAAATTACGACGATAGATTAAATAAATTAATAAAAGAAATTGATGCTTCTATAAAAGATTTAAAAAAATATATTACTTCAAGACCATACACTACACCAGAAAAAGTATTAAAATCACGTAAATATGGTAATTTAAATTCTAATAAAATCAGGTATCTAAACAGACTTGAAGAAGTTACCGAAGTCGATAATATAATACAGGAGGGATATAAAAAAGTTTATAATAATGCCATTGAAAAAATAATTAAATACGAAAAAAATTTAAAAAACCCAAAACTAAAAACAAAAGAAAAAAATGAAATAAAAGAAAAAATAGATCAAATATTAAACACTTTATCCAGTAAAGGGGAAATTGCTACAAGTTCCGAAAGAAGTAGAAAAAGTACAAAAGCATCTCTTAAAGCATTATTAACTATAAAAGAATTACAAAACAAAATTCTTAATGCAAAAAATTTAAATGAAAATGATTTTGAACCAACACTTTTACCAATACGCGGTAACAATAACAAACTATCTAATAATATAGCTCACGTTGATTTTAAAATAGGTGATAAGGCAGTAAACATAGGTAAACATTATTTGAAATTAAACACGTTTAATAAATATTTAAAATCACAAAACAGTATGGCACAAGAACTAAATTCAGGTCTAAGAAAAACATCGGAAATTAAAATTGTTAAATATCCAAATTCTATAATAGCTTATAACCCCTTTACCCGTCAACCAATTAAAAAATCAGATATAAAATTCGTTAAATTTATCGCAGGAACACCAAGACCGCCAAAAGCAAGGAAAAAACTGAAACTTACTACCGTTAGTCTAAACAATTTATTAAAACCTCAATAAAAATATCATAATATATAAATGGTTTCAACTCCCAATAATAATAATTCTAATAATGTTAGTAAACGTCTTTCCCAAACGAGTTTTAATAATGAAAAATCTATAAAAAATTTACAAAATAAACAGGAACTTATACTCCGTTCTTTAACAAACTATAAACTAAGTCTCGAGAAAACTCAAAAAATAATAAACAATAAATTTATATTATATACAAAAAAATATAGTGAATATAAAATGCTATTAGAAAAATATAAATTAGGAATAAATAGAACTAATAAATCTAATACTATAGAAAAATTTTTAGATTTAGGAAGAGTTTATTCAAATGCATATAAAAATATAGAAGATGATTTAAATAAAAGAGCTAATAAAATTTTAAAATTAAGATTTATTATTAAACACTTCAGGAACTTGAATTATGTAAAAAATGTAAAAAATTTTAAAAATAATAAAAAAAACATTGAAAATTTAATGAAAAAATTTAAAATTAAACAAACCCCTAACAAAAATTTATTAAATTCATTAAACAGTAATAGTAACATGTAATTCTCCCAGTAACGTTTTTGTCTAAATTATATAATTTTAAAAATATATACATTTAATATTTTTAAAATAAATATTTTATTTAAAGTTACAAAGAAAAAGACACAAACAGCTTCTCTTTTTTCAATTCTATATGGGTGCCCATTTACATAAGTATCGTCGATCTGAATACACATTACCGCCTTCGATCCACGTTTCTTTCGTAAATTGAGAATTTAAACAACCTTCCTTTTGCGCGACTGGCTCATTCTCAAACCCTTTTCCGTACATCACGCACGATTCAGCTTTTTTACCGAACCGACCTACCCATTCATCACGAGTTACACATTCATGAGTTGGTGGAGGCGGTGGTGGAGGCGGTGTGGAATCGAACGTTGAAGGCGTTTCTATAAAATCTTTGCCGTCTTCGTCACAACTTTCAACTATTCTCTGCCACGTATACCCTTGCCATCTAGATCTTTCAGCTATTTCGCTGGCGCTAAGATTGAGACCTTTAAAAGTACAATTGTTACCTTTCTCATCTCCAACATCCATTCTCGGAATAGCTACCCCAGAATATTGCACTCGATTACATATAGGGTTACCACTATCGTCTTCTTCACATATACATGTATCTTCGTGTATTTTTTCTTCACAATCAGATTTACATCTTTTACGACGAGTATACCCATCCTTAGCATGAGTTTCAGTCCAAGGGTATTCACTCATCATATTATCTTTATCTTTTTCACTACCTTCAACCCACTCAAGAATTTGAGCATCCATCTCATTATTATACCAGCAATCAAAATCACCACTATTAGCTTCATCAATATCGTCCGCATTATAATTACATATTTTTAATAACATATCATACTTTTGAGGCGTTTTTTTCAATACCATATTATACCCAGTTTTAGATTTAGGACACCTCGATTTTAAAGTATTCGGAGTAGTTTCCTGTTTAAATTTCTCTATAACCATACCCGCTTGTTTTTGACACGTATTCTGATTTTCACCCTCGGACATTATTTTTGGTTCATACCAATTACCTCTACACATATCGTTAGGTGACCATTTACATTTACTATTAGATAAACATTTATCTTTTTTATCTGTATATCTATCGCAATCAAAACCAATTTCCTTTGCGATACATTTACCACAAAAAACATAACTGTCTAATGTATCACCTTCCCTAAATTCTCTTTTTAAATACGTACGTTCATCCGCCGGATCTGCTTCCAAATATGTAAATGTACACAAGTCATTACCAGAAGTATCTTTTAAATCTTTACACGCTTTTCGTGTATTAACATCATCACATTGTCTGTTTTGAATGTTTTCATTTTTACTTCTACATCGTCCGTACATATTATTATACTCTGTTAAGGGATCGCAAGTTTCATTAATATCCTGTGTATCATTTTCGTCTTCCTCGTCGTCATATTCACCATCATCGTCATCATCGTCACTCTTTTCAGGGTAAATAAAACATTTATCCGGGTTCCATTTTTCTGTATCCATCGTACCACTTGTACAAGTATATATTTTATAATAATACATACCTAATGTTATTGCAATAAAAGTTGTACACATAACTAAAAGTGAAAATTTAACTTCAGGCATTTTGCGTATAATTTTAGTAATCGGTTTAGGTTTATTAAAAAATCTATAAGGTTCTACCATTTATACTCTACTATACATTATTATTAAAATTTAAACTGAATTGTACCCTGGAATTACCCTCAGACAAAACTAGTATGTAAATTTTACTTTTGTCTGAGTGCTATAACTATTTAAAATTTTCCAAGAACCGTCTAACTATTATAAACCACGCAGTACTCAAAAAAAATATTTCATGCTCGATATCCATCTATATTACATTACGGTAAAATAATATCACTCCCATCTCTATACTGATCAAAACTATCATACGCATCTTTATACGTTTGTATTGTATCACCCTTTGATTCTTCTATATTTTTCAAATCACAAGACGCTATCATTTCATACACAAGACGTCCATCAATTATTTCTTCTTCGACAAGTATATCTTTCAGGTGGTCAAGTTTCACCCGATACGTCTTAAGAAGTTCTTTTACTTCCGTATAACACACTTCAACTATATCGTGTATTTCTATATCAATATGACTCGCCGTACGTGGTGAAACATAATTTGGATCAATATTCATCTTACCTATAGTTTCACTCATACCATACGTCGTTACCATATTACGAGCAATTTTAAACGTCTGTTCAAAATCGTTAGATGCACCCGTTGTAACATGTTCACGTCCATATACAATCTCTTCGGCTGCGTGACCACCGAGTGCAACTTTGATCTGAGAAAGTAGATAATCTTTCGTATACATACCTATATCGTCTGTTGCTGGTTGAAAATACGTTACCCCTCCTGTATCCCCACGTGGTAAAATACTCACTTTACGAACCTCGTCATACTCTTTCATAAGAACACCAATAATGGCGTGCCCCGCCTCGTGATACGCAACACGCGCTTTACGTGTATCCGATACAGAACGACTTCCCTTTGCACCTACAACCACTCTTTGATATACATCCTCTATAATATCAGGTGTTATAATACCTTCACTACCATCACGAACCGAACGAATAGCACACTCATTCATAAGATTTGCCAAGTCAGCACCCGTAAAACCCATTGTTTGTTTTGCTATATTTTTCAATTCTACATCTTTACGTAAAGTTTTATCTTTGCAATGAACCTTAAGAATTTCCTCTCGACCATGTACATCTGGTAAAGCAACCTGTATCTTACGATCAAAACGACCTGGTCTAAGTAACGCCTCGTCAAGAATATCTATACGATTCGTCGCCGCTATAACAACAATACCCGTTTCGTTTTCAAAACCATCCATCTCGACTAGTAACTGATTAATAGTTTGTTCGCGCTCATCATTAGAAGCAAAACCGTTATTAGACCGTTTTTTACCAATTGCATCTATCTCATCTATAAAAACTATACACGGTTGATTTTCTTTAGCCATTTCAAATACGTCTCTAACACGTTTTGCACCTACACCAACAAACATTTCAACAAATGACGATCCTGAACATTGAATAAACGGTACTGATGATTCACCTGCAATTGCCCTCGCTAAAAGCGTTTTACCTGTACCAGGTTCTCCAGTTAAAAGTGCACCTTTAGGAATTTTAGCACCGGTTCCAAAATACTTTTGAGGTTCGCGAAGAAAATCGACAATCTCTTCGAGTTCATCCTTAGCACTATCTATACCCTGGACATCTGCAAACCTGGTTAATATTTGACTTTCAACCTCAATATCAGTTTTACCCATATTGAACGGATTAGTATTACCCGAACCTCCAAATACTAAACGAAAAAGAGCAAAAAATCCTACAGTAATAAAAATAAATGAAACAAACTCATTCAAGTTGGAATTTGGCAATCGTAATATATCATACTCGACTTGACTATCCGTCATAGTTCTCCAAAAATCATCCGAAGGAACATAATACGAACTACCAAAAGTTCCATTTCTTTCTTCAAAATAAACAACATCTACATTAGGATTTATTTCTGCTTTTATAATTTCATTCGACTTAACACCTCTTAAAAAACTACTATATGGAACATGTTTAGGTTCCTCTTTCTTTTCGATTTTAAGAGGCGGAGAACTAAACAATTTAGATGTTGTTATTATATTAGTCACCATTATACTTAAATACAAGAATAAAAATAAGAAAAAAATCCTATTAACTTTAAAATATGCATATATACGAGTACGAGTTCGTTTACAATTTTCATGTATTCTTTTAAAACGTTTTCTACATTTTTTACAGAACCGTTTCCAGTTCATTATAATTTTAATATTAACAGTATCCTTATCTAACTTTAATTATCACCCCCGTCTGATATATATTCATCTTCAACTACGTCTTCTTCTTCGTCTTGTTCGATATCCATTCCTTCGTCTTCTTCCGGTTCATCGTTTTCTTCTTCTTCTTCCA
>MDSZ01250895.1_pt1 | contig 11576 bp, 13 predicted proteins | sample 811201 | NCBI WGS metagenome assembly MDSZ01 (sample SAMN05326647, study PRJNA326480) | marine metagenome | isolation source: seawater | place: Indian Ocean: North | collected 2010 | reverse complement strand
TTTGGATGTTGTAATGAATGCCGAAATGATTTCTTACCCAAATACAAAACTTATGTGTTCTGTAAATGTTGATGGATCTGCAGCTGCAGTCCTTGTTTCAGAAAAGAAAGCAAAAGAATTAGGAATGGGACGTGCTGTAAGAGTAAAAGCTTCTGCACTTGCAAGTGATCCTTATACAGATAGAGATTTGGTTATGCCTGATGTTAATGCTTGTACTAGGTTGGCTGCTGAGCAAGCTTATGAAATGGCTGGTGTTGGACCAGAGGATATAAACCTTGTTGAATTACACGACTGTTTTGCAACTGCCGAAATGCTTCATTACGAAAATCTTGGTCTTTGTAAAGATGGTGAAGCAGGAAAGATGATTGATGAGGGTCACGTTGAACTTGGAGGAAAAGTTCCCGTAAACGTTTCTGGGGGACTTCTTTCAAAAGGCCACCCTCTTGGCGCAACTGGAATTGCTAATATCTACGAAGTTTGTACTCACTTAAGAGGTGAAGCAGGAGAACGTCAAGTAGAAGGTGCAAGATTAGGTATGACTCATGTTATTGGACTAGGTACTGCTTGTGGTATACACATTCTAGAAAAAGTTTAGATTTGAACATTGGCGTAACTGGAGATACGCATAATAATCTCAAGAACATTAAACAAATCTACTCTCTTTTTAACCAAAAGAGAGTAGATTTAGTTATCCATACTGGAGACATCTCTCTTCCCAAATCTCTGTTATCTTTTAAAGAATTATCTTGTCCTCTAATTGCTGTATATGGAAATAACGATATACCAGAGCAAAAAGAACTCAAAGAAGCTTCAAAATTATTTGACTGTAAAATTTTCGAAGAGCCTTATTCTTTAACTTTAAATAAAAAAAAAATAACTATCTTGCATCATCCCGAGCTAATCGATGATGAAATGACTCTATCAAACGATATAATTTTACATGGTCACACTCATAGATATAGATCAGAAGTGATAAATAGCTGTTTAGTATTTAATCCAGGAGAATGTGCTGGAATGATTAAAGGCAAGAATCAAATTGGCATAATAAATATTGAAGACTTGTCTCCAAAAATAATCAACTTTTAAGATCTTTTTTCCAAAAGAAAAGAGAAAGAAAGAAAGTAATAAAAAAACTTAAAATAAATGGACGAAGTAATCTCAAGAAACCATTATTCTCAAGTATTAAGTTTTCAAGCAAAAATATTGACAAAATAGGTGCTAAAACATTCTGTCCTGGATATTTAAACCATATCGAAAGAAATATACTTATTGAAAAACTAAAAACAATAATTTTCAAAATTCTCTTATCAAAGAGCATAGAAATTAAGAAACTTAATAAAAGAGAAAGAAACATATAAAAAATCCAAAATAAAATCATAGGAAATTTAAAACAAAATTATCTGCTAGTTGACTGTCTCCAACTATCTTCATTACTTTTCTTTTTGAATCATTATTATTTTCATTAATCTTGGTTAGTTTTGAAATATATTTATCTTTAAATATAAAAGATGGGGGAACATTTTTTTCCTCAGCAATTTTTTCTCTCCACAGAAAAACTTTTAAAGATCTTTTGGATAATTTATTCTCTAACCTTTTTAGCCTTGTAATCTCAAGAGATTGATTTCCTAAATTAGATTCTTTTTCAGATAACTCAAGAGATTTTTTTAATAACTTTCTCTTTATAAGAATTCTTTTTTGTAAATAAAAGATTTCAATCAAGAAATTCACATCATCTGAAGCATAATTAATTTGGTTTTCTGATAAAGGCCTCTTTAACCAGTTCGAATTCGTCTCACTTTTGTTTAACAAAATTCCAAAATATTTATTTACTATTTTTGAATAGGATTTTATCTCTCCCTGAAGCAACTTTTCAGCCATTTGAATATCAAAAATATTTTTTGAATATATATTCAAACATTTACTTAAAACAGTTGTATCACTTCTAGCTGAATGAAATATTTTTAATATATCTTTGCTTTCTAAATATTTTTTTAAAATTTTTGCTGGATTAATTTTTAAACAATCAATTAAGTAAATATGGTCGTGAGTAGATATTTGTATTAACGACAAAACAGGAAAATAAGTAGTTCTCCAATCAAATTCAGTATCTAAGCCAATGATTTTACAATTTTCTAAATTTGTTGATAATTTGGATAGATCATTGGGATGGGAAATGAAATATTTTGTTTTATTTTTTTTTCTAAATCTTCTGTAGTATTTAATAAGGTTCATTTAAATTCTGCAAAGATTTAAATATTCTTTCTTACATACTTCTTGAATTCAGCACCAAAGGCAGGATCAGATTTAAAAAGCTCAAAGTTTGCTATTTGATAGCCAAGTTTTGTACCACAATCAAAAAAATTTCCCTCTAATTCTAAAGAATGAATTGTATTAAGGTTTGATGAAATTTCTTGTTGAATAGCATTCGTCAATTGAATTTCATCATCCTTATCTGGTTTAACTTTAGAAAGAAAGTTCATCATTCTATAGTTGAATATATATCTTCCTACAGCTACTAAATTTGAAGGCGCTTGTTTTAAGGAAGGCTTTTCTATAATTTTTTCAATTACTCCAAACTTAGACGAATTCCTAATAACCTTAACCTTTGCTACTCCATAATTTGATATATCTTTCTTATTAACTCTTCCTAAAAGAATTGAGGACTGCCTAGTTTCATCAAAATATGATTTCATTTTTGATAGATTAATTTCACTGTTTCTCTTCTCTAAAAGCATGTCCGGTAGAACCACCGCAAATGGCTCATTTTCTTTTAAAATAGTTTTTGCACACAATATGGCGTGTCCTAGTCCTTTAGTTTGACCTTGGCGGATACTTTGAATTGAAATACCTAATTTTGATATCTTCTTCATTTCTTTAAGTAGCGATCTTTTTATTCTTTTTTCAAGGGATGCTTCTAATTCAAAACTTGTGTCAAAGTGATTTTCAACTGAATATTTACTTGAATGAGTTATGAAAATTATTTCCGAGAATCCTGCATCTTTAACTTCCTCTACAATATGCTGAATTATTGGTTTTCCTCCAATAGGTAACATCTCTTTAGGAATTGCTTTAGTTGCGGGAAGCATTCTTGTTCCGAGGCCAGCAATGGGAATAATAACTTTCTTTAATTTTTCCATTTATTCGTTATCAATAATAGCTTTTAATTCTTCTGACATTTTAGGCCTCCCTTTAAAAAAAATACTTAAAATTTTTGTTTTAGGCATTAAAACAATAACTATAGTTAAAAAAATTAATAAAAGATGATTTACAAGGTTTCTTTTGTAGCTGTACCAAACTTCTGTTTCTGCTTTAAATGGAGCAAGAATACTTGAGTGAAACTCCTTTGGATGAGTTACTTTTGATAGTATCTCCTCTTCATTTCTAAGTATCAATGATGTTAATCCAGACAGTCCGGGTTTAATAAGTTTTAACTTTGGTTTTAAATGATTCGGATAACTATTATAACCATCAAGAGTTAATGGCCTCGGACCAATAAAACTCATATCTCCCCTAAATATATTTATTAATTGCGGTAGCTCATTGATTTTTGATCTTCTTAAAAAATGTCCGTGAGGTAGAATTCTAGGATCGTTTTTGATTGTTATTAGTCCAGAGCCGATACTTGGACTGTTTTTAAGCATGGTTGCAAATTTAATTAAATTAAAAGATTCGCCATTTATTCCGACCCTTTTTTGAGTAAAAAAAATTTCACCTTCTCCAGAAAATTTCAAAAAAATTATCAAAGGTATACTAAAGGGAAATAAAATGATTATTGCTATTAAGCTTAAAAGAAAATCAAATATTCTTATCATTACATTTTTTGATCAAGATCTTTATTTTTTTCGTTATGAATAAAATTTGGGAGAGTTTTTTGAAAAATTTCAACTATATCTTTTTTTAACCAAAAATTTTTACTAACCAATCTTTTTATTTCTCGTTCAAAATAGTTTAATGAATCATCATCGTAAATTAATTTATTTTTTATGATATCAATTTCTTTGAAACTATTAGTATCAATAGATTCTTTATTAGTGAAAAATTCTTCTATTTGCTTCTCGCCAGTTGTGTCACTTTCAAAAAAATAACATGGCCATTTTTTTTTCTTTATTAACGTCGAGATGTTCTCCTTAGCCTCAAACTCGTTGTCATATATCTCGGGTTCAAATCCTAAGCCACTTAAATAATTTAATGCAATATTTGAAAACTTCATTAACTTAAATTTTTCATTAAGTTTTGGAAAAAAAATATCCCTGTTTTTGCCTAAGATTCCAGAAACCATACAGAGCTCTCCGGACTCTTGTTGAGTAATAAAGTATCTTTCAATATCTAAAGGAGCTGATAGAGGCTGTTTTTTTTTAATTCTTTGTTCAAAGCCAAAAAGTAATGATCCATCAGAAAAGGCTACATTTGCAAATCTAGCCATAGAAATATTTTGATATTCACTTTCCCTAATCAGAAAGTTTTCCATTATTTTTTTACTTGCACCCATTAAGTTAACTGGATTGGTAGCCTTGTCAGTAGATACGCAAAAATAATTCTTTAAATCGGAGTGTTTAATTAACTTTAATAATTTTAATGAATTAAAAATATTTACATTTATTAATCGCATCAAGGTGAAAGGATCTTTTTCACTCCTTACATGTTTTAGAGCAGACAAGTTAAAGACATAATCATATTTGCAGCTTTGTGAAATAAAAAGTTCAAATTCTTTTGATCCTACATCTAGTGCAAATGATTTTAACTCTCCATCGAATTCAACAAACGAACTTCTGAGAGTTCTAATAAGTTCAACGAGATTATTTTCACTTAAGTCAACTAAATGAAGAATTTTAGGATTTCTTTTAAAAATTTCATTTGATACAGATTGTCCTATTGACCCAGCGGCTCCAACAATTAAAATTTTTGAATCGCCAAGAATTTCATTAAGTTTATTTTCAGAACTTTGAATATCTTTTGAGAATAAGGATTCCTCTCTATTGAATAAAGAAAATTGATCATTATTTTCTAAAAGAACTTTCATTAACTAAAGATAAACCTCATTCTAGAAATTATAATTCTCAACATTTCTTTTGGTCTCCAAAAAGGAATTAAAAATTTTTCTTTATTTATTTTATCGATTCTTACTCTAAAGGTTTTTAAAGGTACAGAAGCCGGTTTAATTGACAATTTCTCAAAAACGTAATGAAGAAGAATTTCACCATTTAAAAATCCAAAATTATTTAAAAAGTCAGGAATAAACTTCGATCTCTGAGCGATATCCTTTGATACATTACTATTACATATTAAAAATCTCTCAAAAACTCCTGAATGCCATTGCCTAGAAGGCACAACAGGAAACTTTTCACTAACTTTTAAGATCTTTTTCCAATTTGCAATCTTGTTTGGGAAATACAAATCGTCTCTGCAAAATATAACTCTTTCAGCTTCATCTAAGTCAATATAAGAAGATAGTTTATTTAGCATAGCTAATTGCGAAACTAAATTTCTATAAGATAAATAATGATCGTTATGGATGTCTTTGTATCTTTTACTTAGATCATAATATTCTTCTACCAACAATTCACTAGGATTTGTAAAGATAATTTTAGCGTTTTTAAAAATTCCATCCCTTGGAGCATCAATTAAGCCCTTCTCTCTCGATCTAGGATTATCTATTTCTTTAATTTCATTAAAACAATATATTACTTCTGCGCTATTTCCTTGTTTTATAAGAGGAAGAATAACGTTTGAAGTAATTGAGGGCTCTGAGGTATCTAATCCCCTACCAATACCGTAAAGCAAGAACAAAATTTTCATTAACCGAATACTTTATTTCTAATTAAAATCTTTACTTTTTTCATCAAATAATCGTATTTGTAAGACTTATGTTTACCAATTTTTACAAATGAATTTTTATCAGAAAAGCTAAAATCAAGATATGAGAATTTAATTTTCTTTTTCAAGTATGCTTTTTGCCAATGCATTTGATCTCTATTTGGGCCTAAAGCAAAAAGCTCTCTCCAAATCCTAGAAAACTCTTTAACCTCCTCATTATGTTTTCTAAAAATTAATCCACATTCTGGGAATGGAAGATTATTAAAATCTAAATCTATGTTTGTTAAAACAAAATCTTTTAGTTCTGAAAAACTAATTTTTGAAGAATCAAAACATCTAAATGCTTCATCGATAACATTCGAGCCAAATCTATGTTTAGGCCCCGCCCAATCACAGTTTAGATTTTCTTTGAATATAGGCATCAAGCAATTCAAGAGTTTAAGACGGCCGTCAACATAGATACTTTGATCATAATCCTTTAAGATTTTAAATGGGTAAATCTTTAATTCTCTATTCATCAAAAAAGGGTTTTGGGATTTACTTAGATATTTTACTTTCCAAAATTTTGATTTTTTATTTTTGTTATCTGTAAAAAGTAAATAGTCTATTTCTGAGGATTTTTTAAAATTTGGTTCATAGCTTTTGTCATAATTTCCAGTAATTACTGTGAAAACAACTTTCTTGTTTCTTTCCACTTCTTTCATCTTTCCAATTTTTTAAAAATTTCGATAAAGTAGTCTTTTCTCATAGTACTCTCGAATCTAATTAAACTTTTCATGCCAGATTCAAAAAGCATTTTTCTAAAATTTGTATGATTGTCTACATAAAGCTCCTGATTATATGAAGCTACATAGTCAATTTTTGAATTTTTTATTAAGTTAAAATAATTCTTTAGGCCTTGATCATTTATTTCTGGAAAAGAGTCTTGATTGACCAGAACTTGAGAAAGGGGGAAATTTTCATAGGAAAAGTTTTCGGCTAAGTAAAAAGATGTTTTTGTTTCATTGAAATTTGTTAGGAATTGCTTGAATAAAAAATGGACAATATCTATAAATTTATAATTAGCATCTTTTTTCTGATTATTCATTAATAAAGATGAAAGAATACCTGAGCCATCGCCTAAAAAGGTAAAATCTTCCCATTTATAGATATCACTTAATTTTATAAGAATATCTGCAAAATAAATGTGATCAAATATTTCTGCATGAATCTTTTTATTATCTATTTCCCAAGTCCAAGCCTGTCCTTCATAAAGTTTGTCTGATATATGAAATTTTGAAATAATTTTATTGAGTAAAATGAAATTATCTTTTTCAAAAAAATTTTGATTGTTATGTTGAAGTTCTAAATGTTTAGCGAGAGATTTTAACCTGGAAAAATTTCTTCTTGAATATTGAATTTTTTTGCTTATTTTTTCTAATCCCTTGCCCGCACAAGCTCCATCTGATATTCCATTTACATAATAATCTTCATAAGCTTTTGAAATTTTGTGAATTTCTTTCTTATAAATTAAATCAAAAATATTTGTTCCAAACTTATTAAAAACATTTTCCCAAACTTTACCAATAATTTTATATGTGCTGTCTGGACCTTGATAAGGCTCCGTATGTTTAAAAAAGGACTCTACTCTTTCCGGTAAAATTTCTACTCTCTTACATCTTTCTAATTTTAAATAATTATTAATCTTTAAAAAATTCATATTTAGTTAATGAATGTTAAGGAAAATTTATTTCTTAAAATTTTTAAAAAATCCTGATCAATTGCATGTAATGATTTATTTTCAACATAAATTGAATTATAGAAACTATGATTTCCTGAGTTATTACCGATACCGGATATTTCAATATTATTTTCTTTTTTTGATAATGCGTAAAAGATACATATTAAGCCTGTAGAAGCTCTGAGATCTAAAGGCATTTTTCCTCCTAAATAAACTTTTAGAATTGACAAAAAAAATTTAATTAAAATACTTATATCTTTCTTTAGAAAATACATAAATAAATTAAGGAGACCGATTACCTTGATAATAATTTTTATTCTACCTAGATGTGACAAAATTTTAAGATTATCATAATTAATCTTTAAATCTTCTAATCTTTTTACATAGTTAATATCACTTTCATTGGAGAGTATAACTAAGTTATTTACTACTGATCCTTTAAGAGCTTTTTGTTTTTCAAGTCTTATCTGTAAGGATCTCTTAGAATCTATGGGGTTTTCAGAATAAATATCTCTAACAGATGACAGTTTTTCTTTATCCCAAAGCAAACTTTCACTAAGCACTAAAGATTTTGTACACTTTAAACTAGAGATTCTAGATATTGATGAATTCGCAGCAAATGCTGAATTATAAGATTCATTAAGAATTTTTAAGTCGCTTCCATTTCCAACAATTATAGTTTTCATATTGCATTTTTTTTCATAAGGATCGAAGCAATTAAAATAGAAAAGCTTAAAAAAACTGCAAATTTTGAAAGTGATTCAATAGTCATTGAATGAATAGACACTGCAAACATAGCTCCAAATAAGCAGTATTCTTCAAGAGGTGAAAATCTATGTACTTTTTTTCTAAAAAATAAAATGAATGGAAAAATAAACAGTAATAAAAGAGATACGAACCCTAGTATTCCCAGCTCGACAATTGTAGAGGCATAAGTATTATGCATTACTCTATTTTCAGGATGAATCAAAATAAATCCTCCCGGTCCAATACCCGTCAAAGGACTTGAAGAAAATAATTCATATCCTAGAATTAAATTTTCTATTCTTAATTCATCAGCATTTGTTGCTGGTTCAAAAGAAGTAATGGTGGTTATTCTTTGTAATTCATAATCTGAAAAGTCCATAACTGAAAACACAAGGGTCATAAAAATTCCTAAAAGCAATAGAAGGAAGATTTTTCTATTTTTTATCAAAAATAAGATCTGCACTAAACCCCAAGCAATAATTGCTCCTCTGCTTTGCGATACTAAAATAACTATCGAAGACATAATTATCATAAAAAATGATAAAAGTTTATATTCTTTGCTAGTTTCAATTTCTTTTGAAAAACAAATTAAACATGAAAAAAAATATACTAATAAGGAGTAATGAGCTAACTCGTTTCTATTCTGGGACACCTGTTCTGAAAGATCAAAAAATAATCCATCTGTAAGAAGGATACCCATCAAAATCCAGAAAATACCGGATAAAATCAATACTTTAAGATAAAAAGTAAAGTATTCTTTAGTATTGATTATTTGAACGCATAAAAAAGCTTTTAGAAGAAATGAAAAAAGTACAATTACATTACTATTTTCATAGTTAAATAAATAAGAGATGGTACTAGCAAGAAATAAAATAAATATTGGGATAGACCATATACTTATTTTTAAAGAAAGCATTGCCAGAATAAAATTTAATAGCAAAAATAGATCGCTAATTGCTAGATTTGCAACTACATCAAAGTTCAAAAACCTTGAAAATGGCAAAGTTAAAATTAACCCAGCAATGATGTTTCTTTGCAAAAGTATACTTATCATAAATAACTATGTGAAATTATAGTTTTTTTGTCTTAATGCTGGGGGGAATAAAATTTAACTCAATTTTTTTTGAAGAATAAAAACCATAAATTAGAGCAATCATAAGTGATAATGTAAAACCTATTAAGCCGCCAAGGGTTGTGATTAAAATCCTATTAGGTTCAGAAGGAAATTCAGGAACTCTTGATGAATCAACTACTTTGAAAACATATTCATCTGATATTTCAGAAAGCATTAATTTTTGCATTTCTTGAGTTAACAATCCTGATAAATTATTTTCAATGAAAACATACTTATTTTTTCTTATTTGTTCATTTAAAAATTCTATCGACTGACGAGCATTTTCCTTATCTCTTGTTTGGATGGATAAGTTAATATTCTCGAAGATTTTAGTAACCCACTTTTCAGCAACTATTGGAGAAAAATGAGTGACTTCAATTCTAATAAAAGAATCGCCTTCAACTACTCTAAAAAAATCCTCATGAAATTCAGAATGCCCAGAAATTAAGCTAGGTTTTAAAGATTGTCCAAACTTATCTAATCTCCATTCTTCAGATACAGTATTAAAAATGGAAGATTTAAAAATTGTTTTTTTACTTTTTAAATCATATTTTTCAGTAGCCATAAGTTCCGCAGCAAATTTATCGTCCTTATAAAGATTCTCGAAGAAATCAACAGATTTCAAAACCTCGAGAGCTAATTCTTTTTTTGAAGAAGAATTTGAAGCTTTAATGTCAACTCCGGCTATACTTGCAATTCCAGAAAGATCGTTTAAAAGTCCATCACCAGAATTATCATTATCTAAAACGGTAATACCTGATGTATACCTATCCTGAATAGTAAAAGCAGATACAAGAAAAAAAGCCAAAATGAATGTTAGAGTAAAAAAAACTATAAAATTTTTTGAATTCCATGCAATATGCAATAGTTTCTTTAAATCAATTTCGTCCTCATATTTAATATCGTTTTCTAACATATTTCCCTCAAAAAAATGGTACCCGGGGCCGGACTTGAACCGGCACGAAGTTGCCTTCGAGGGATTTTAAGTCCCTTGTGTCTACCAATTCCACCACCCGGGCTTTAAGGCTGATTAATTTTAACAAAAAAAGGAGTAAGATTTTTCTTTATACTTATTTATAAAATTCTAAATACCAATTAATAAATTCTTTAATGCCCTCTTTGTAATCAGTTTTTGGCTGGTATTCTATAAACTTTTTAATTTTAGATATATCTGCAATTGTGGTTTTTACATCACCTTTTTGAAGGGGCATAAATTTTTTCTTTGCTTTCTTTCCAAGTTGTTTTTCAATTTCTTCTATAAAGTCCATTAAATCTACTGGTTTGTCATTTCCTATGTTAAAAATCCTAAAAGGTGCTGAGCTATTATCTGTATAAAGATTTATATTCCAAGAAGGATCTGGTTCAGCTTTTTTGGAAGAAATCTTTATAATTCCATCAACAATGTCATCTATATAAGTAAAACTTCTTGAATGATTTCCGTTATTAAAAATTTGGATTGGTTTATCATCCAAAATAGATTTCACAAATTTAAAAAGTGCCATATCCGGCCTACCCCAAGGGCCATAAACGGTAAAAAATCTTAGTCCTGTTGTAGGTAAATCATATAAATGACTGTAACTATGAGCCATTAATTCATTAGCCCTCTTTGTAACGGCATAAAATTGAATTGGGTGATCAGCAGGCATTGTTTCTTTGAAAGGAGGAGGCAAAGCTCCATAGACACTACTTGTACTTGCATAAACCAAATGTTCAATTTTTGTATCTTTAGATATTTCTAAAATATTTAGAAAGCCAATTATGTTGCTTTTAACATAGTCATCCGGATTTTTTAAACTGTGTCTCACTCCAGCTTGAGCTGCAAGGTTTATGACTATTTTAATCTTATTTTCTTCAAAGCACTTATGAAGTTTTTTTTTGTCCTCTAAATTTAATTTATAGAATTTAAAAGCAGCTTTTTTTTTATTCTCTAGACTTAATTTTTTAAGAATTTTAAGTCGATTTTTTTTTAAATTTACATCGTAGTAATCATTCAAACTATCAATTCCTATTACGTTATCTCCTCTTGCTATTAGACTTTTTACAGTGTGGAAACCAATAAAACCCGCGCATCCTGTAACTAGAATTGACATTAAAGTCTCCCATCTACTTCATCTTTATTGAAGATTGATTTCACATCAAATATCACATTATTTGACTTGCAAAATTTTTTAATTTTATTAA
>MDSZ01065598.1_pt1 | contig 11576 bp, 7 predicted proteins | sample 811201 | NCBI WGS metagenome assembly MDSZ01 (sample SAMN05326647, study PRJNA326480) | marine metagenome | isolation source: seawater | place: Indian Ocean: North | collected 2010 | reverse complement strand
TTTTTAGAACAGAGGTTAAATCCTATATTTAAAATTTATATGTATATTATAAATAGATGAGTGAAACTTTAGAAACTGATAAATCACCCACTTTCGATTGGGAACGTGATACTTGGGAAGTCATACAAAATTATTTCAGGTCAAATCCATATTTTAGTACAAAGCATCAATTGGATTCATATAATATGTTTTTACGTGATAGATTACCAAAAACATTACGTCAATTTAACCCAATACCATTAACTTATGAAACAGATACTATTAAAAGTGGAAAGCGTAAGGGAGAACAGTTTAATGGATATGAAGTCCATATTTATCTAGGAAGTAGTTTTGATGGGAAAGAAATTATTAATGACGGAAAAGGTGTATATATTGGAAAACCTATACTAAATGAAAATGGTAATAAAAAGGTTCTTTATCCTAACGAAGCTCGCCTTAAAAATATTACGTATTCAGCCCCTATATTCTGTTCAATCAATATAGGATATTTTAAAAGAAAATTAACAGCAGATAGGAGTGGTATCGTAGTAGAAAGTGGATTTATACCAGGTAGTAGTTGTACTGAACGTGAATATGAGGTTAAAATTGATGGAAAAACTGTTCAAATACCCGTTATAAAATTAACTGATATTCCAATTATGTTGCATAGTAACGCTTGTATATTGCGTAATATGCCTAATAACGTTTTATATAAAATGGGTGAATGTCCCTATGACCAAGGTGGATATTTTTTGATAGATGGTAAAGAAAAAGTAATAGTAGCACAAGAATTCCAAGCTGAAAACCGATTAATTGTAAGTAAACATAACGGTGGGTTATTTCGTTATTCAGCAAGTGTTCGTTCTGAATCAGAAGATACATTTGAACCTGCGCGAACTATCAAATTAATATTACGTGATAGTTTTCCAAAATATAGGGATACTCGTGTAACTGATTATTTAAAACGTATGGTTATTCCAGATTTAGATTTTAATGAAGGGGGTAAAGGCAGTCTTCGTGTATGTATTGGTAGTAAATCATCCGAGACTGAATTTTCATTAAAAAATACAGAACCTCACTTTTTAGTATTAATACCTAATTTTATACGTGAAGTTCCATTAGTTGTATTATTTAAAGCTCTAGGAGTACTTTCGGACAAAGATATATTAGAGCGTGTTGTATATGATACAAGGCAGAAAAATGGTATTGAAATAGCAAAAGAATTAGTATATAATCTAAAAAAATATAGATTAATTAATTCAAGAGAAGCGGCTTTCGAATACATTCGTGAGTGTTGTATTAAAGATACCTATGAATTAGAAGAATTTAAGGATTTTAAGGGTGTTGAAGATAATAATCCATCCGCAATACGAGCTTATAATTCATATTTAAGTAAAAAAAAATTAAAATTATATTATGAAAATGTATCAATTATAGATACATTAAATCGCTGCTTTCTACCACATGCTGGAACAGATATGGAGAAGAAATCATTTTATTTAGGATATATGACCAACAGATTAATAAGTGTAAAGCTAGGAATAGATGAACCTACAGATCGTGATAGTTATTTGAATAAACGCGTTCATATTTCAGGACATTTAATCGCTACTTTATTTCGTGATTTATATTTTCGTTACAAAAATTATTTAATTGAGACATTTAATAGGGCATATCATTCAGATAATAGTTATTCACAAAATATTACTTCTTTAATGAAGGTAGATATTATGAATATTGTAAATTCAAAACGTATTATTGATGATGGTTTTATTCGCGCTTTCAAGGTATGTTGGAATTTAGTTCATACACCTTGTGAAGACTGGCAAAAGGGGGTAGTTCAAGACCTAAATAGATTAAGTTATGTAGGTTCTACATCACATTTAAGACGTGTTCATACCCCGATTCCGAAAGGTGCAAAGATAAGAGCACCACATGCCTTACATTCTACTACTTGGGGTATGTTTTGTCCTAGTGAGACACCTGACGGTGGTAATATTGGTATTATGAAACATTTATCAGTAACAGGGACAATTACTTTTGGATGTCACTCCCGTTCAATACGTAATCTTATACGTGAATTAGGTGTCTTATCTTTTAGAGAAATTGCTACAAATATGATATATTATTTAACAAAAATATTTGTAAACGGTGATTTTATAGGTGTAATTAAGAAACCAAGGGAATTTGTAGAAAAGATGCGTATATTAAAAAGAAATGGTTTAATTAATATTTACACTTCTATCTCTTGGAAAATAGGCATTAGTGAAATTCATATTCATACAGATGCTGGTAGATGTGCGCGTCCCTTATATGTAGTCCATGATAACAAGTTAACAATTACAGACAAACACCTAGAACGTTTAAGAGAGAGTAAAGATGGTGATTATAGTTGGTTAAATCTAATCGGTGGTGATAGAAATAAGGAAATAATGGAATATGACTGTAATACTACTACCGATGATTTTAATAAATTAAAAGATACTTGTGGTGTAATTGAATATATTGATGTTGATGAAAGTGATAGTGCTTTTATAGCGATGTACGCAAGTGATTTAGAACACGATAACGTAGTATATACACACTGTGAAATACACCCTTCACTTATACTTGGTATACAGGCGAGCTCTATTCCATTTGCTGGAAATAATCAGGCTCCTAGAAATCAATTCTCTGGAGCTCAAGGTAAACAAGCCATCGGTATATATGCAACTAATTTTTATAATCGTTTAGATTCCGAATCTAGAAATGTCCTATATTATCCACAAAAGCCAATTGTTGGAACACGATTAGCTGATAATTTACATATTAATAAACTATCATACGGTGAAAACGCAATTGTAGCAATTGCTTCTTATTCAGGTTATAATCAAGAAGATGCTGTTATTGTAAATCGTAATGCTCTACAACGTGGTTTATTCCGTACTCTCTCATTTCGCACATATTCAGCTGAAGAAGGACCGATTGTGGGAACTGACTCTGTTGAACGGTTCACAATTCCAGACTTAAATTATACTATGGGTTTAAAGAATACAAATACGAGTAATTTAGATAGTGCTAGTGGTATAGTCCGTGCTTTTGACGGTGAGGGTCATCCACTACATGTAGATGAAGGTGAGATATTAATTGGACGTGTTGTAACTACAGATAAATATCATGAAGATGGAACACCATTAGTGAGTGATGATAGTGTATATGTTCGTCGTAGTGAATATGGAATAGTTGACCGTATCTATCAAAATATAGATAATGATGGATACAAATATTGTAAAGTGAGATTACGTAAGATTAAAATACCAGATGTAGGAGATAAGTTTGCCAGTCGTCATGGACAGAAGGGGACCATTGGGATGATACTTCCAGGTGAGGATATGCCTGTAACAGCTGAAGGTATTACACCAGATATTATTGTAAATCCTCACGCAATACCAAGTCGTATGACTGTAGGTCAACTAATCGAAGTTATTATGGGAAAACTTGGTTGTACTCTAGGAAATTTAGGTGATGCTACTGCGTTTACAAAGATTAATCCAGAAAATATAGCAGATAAATTAGAAGAGCACGGTTATGAGAGATATGGTAATGAAACCCTATATAACGGTCGTGTTGGCACTCAATTAAAGTGTAGTATATTTATAGGTCCAACTTATTACCAACGATTAAAGCATATGGTAGGTGACAAATATAATTCTCGTAGTGGAGATGGTCCACGAACAGCCTTAACACATCAACCCACTTCTGGTAGAGCAAATGGTGGTGGATTAAGAATAGGTGAGATGGAACGTGACGCCTTATTAAGTCACGGAGCGATGTCTTTCTTAAAAGAATCATTAATGGAACGTTCAGATGGTCCAAGTCCAGAAAAACGCATCCCTCCAGTTAATATTTGTAATAAAACAGGTCTTATCGATGTAGTTAAGAATGGAAATATAGTTGGAAACGATGGAAATAATATAAGTAATTCATCAGAAGTTCATATTCCGTATGCATGTAAATTAATGTTACAAGAATTCCAGAGTATGAGTATTGCTCCACGTTTATTAACAGAAAGTACTGTTAAATCTTGGGTGCCCACAAAACGTGTAAATGATGATATTAAAGAAGACCTAAAAGAACGCTTTACACGTGTTCCTATACCTGCTGAATTATCTGGACTATTTAAACGAAAAAAGACACGTGATAGTATTATGCGTGACACAAATATAGTCTTTTATTCTGTTATACTTGATAAAAATGTTTCAGGTGAACCAGAACATTATATTAAGATTGGTGGAAATAGAGTAACATTACGATATGCGGAAGATACTATAAATAATATAATTAACGAGCGTGTAGAGGGATTATATTTAACTACTTATAAAATAGCTTTACCAAATCGTATTACGGACACATGGCGTGTTTCTGGTTATTCTAAATTAAACGAATACAAACTAGATTATGGATTAAAATCAATTAATATTGGAATTCATGATATAAATGATCCAAGAGAAAAAACGAGTGAAAAATTTAGAATGGTAACAATTCGTGGTATTAAAGTTGAAACAGACCGCTTCCGTTCTGTTATAGAAGATGAATTAGAAACATTTTATAAAAATGAGGAATTTAGACAAGGGTTGATGAAGATAGAGAAGAAGAAACCTGTTACACCCATAGTTCCACTTAAAGATGGAATAAGTGACGATGAGGATGATGACTATGAAGATTATGATGATTATTATAATAAAGAAGGTTCGTATATGTTCCAAGGTCCAACAGACTATGGAGATGATCCAGTTAAACGTTCGAACACATTTGTTTCCAAAGAAGAAGCACGTAAACTATTAGAACCTAGACGAGATTATAAGGGTATTATTGATGAATCAGTTTTCCGTGTAGTTGTAAATGTTAAAAATCATTTCATCGTTACATTAGTTGAGAATGATGAAGATACACCTACATATATATATATAAATTCAGAATTATATGACCCTACATCAGAAAGTGGTGTTGGTGTTACTCTTGATAAACCTGAAACATTAGGTTGGTTAACTTTACCAGAAACATTTGAAGAGTTAGAAGCACAGACACTTCCTATCCCATTAGATAGACTTGTAGCTATTTATAATGCTGCTGATTTTAGATAATTTTCTTAATAAAATATATAAATGGAAAATTACATAAACAAATTTAAAGATTATGGTTTTGAGAAACGTTTTAATTCAATTATTGAATTTTCACCTATACGTTTTCAAAAATTATTACATATGGGTCAAGATGCTTTATTAATGGCTACATTAGGTTTAATAATTGGAAGACATCTTAATAACTTATTTCCTAAATTAGATAAGAATAAAAAAAAATCAACTATTATATTTGAAAGTTTATTACATTTATTTTCTATGTTGATAGTTATTTTTTATCTAATCAAAATTGTAAATTTTATTCCATTTTTATTTAGTTTTGGTAATTACTCTTTAACACACCGTTCTAAAGATGGAGAAAATTCGATATTAATGGCTAGTACAGTTGCTATCGCATTAGTATTTAATGCTACACAAACTAATTTGAAAGAAAAAATATTATTTTTATCACAAACACTTTAGATATATAAAATATTATAAATAAAAAATTTTGATAACTTAAAAATTACATTTATTATTAGATAAAATAATTAATGGAAATTAACAATTTATACCGTGCGAGAAAAACAGTTATAGAGATGATCAGTGACCGTGGATATGATAATATAGAAACACAAAAATCCATAGAAGAATTTTCTACGTTATACCATACAGGAAAAATCGATATACATATTGTAAATAAAGAACGTGAGATTTATATTAAATTTCTTAAAGCTTACAAGATTAAACCAAACTCAATTCGTGATATGATTACAGAAATTAAAGATGAAATTTTTACTTTAAAAAATAACAATTTAATTATTGTTACTCTAACAAAACCAAATAATACTATATTGAAGATTAAAAATGAATATATAAATATCGAGTTCTTTTGGTTAAATAGACTTATTGTAAATATAACTCATCATCAATACGTTCCAAAACATGAATTAATAAAAAAAGAAGAAATCCCATTAATTATGAAAAAATTTAATTTAGCGGATATTTATCAATTGCCTTTGATTGATAAAAATGATCCAGTCTGTAGATATTATAATTTTAAGTCAGGTAATATATGTAAAATAACAAGAATGGATAAAATATCAGGGATTTCTATTATCTATCGTTTAGTAAAATAAAAAAATCAAATGATATAATATAATATATTTTTTTATGAATGATGATAAATTTATAAATGACTTATATCGTTGTCGTAAAACTATTTTAGAAATGTTAGATGACCGAGGATATGATATATCAACTTGTATGAAATTTAGTAAAGATGAGTTTAATTTTATAATGAATTCAGAAATACCAACTGATAAAAAATTTTTAACTGCTATTGATATTTGTACTACAACACGTATGTTAAAACATACTACGGGGCAATACGATATAGATAGTAAAAGTATTGAAGAAAGTGAAACAGAGGAAGATGATGAAGAGGGTGATGGTGAATTAGAAACTAAAGATGATGATGGTGAATTAGAAACTAAAGAGAGTAAACCTACGGATGAAGAAATATATGAAAAAATATCTGCTGAAGATGATGATGGTGAAGATTTATTAGAAATATCTGACGATAGTGATGATGAACAAACAGGAGGAGCAATTGATAAAAGTGTTAAAATCGGTCGCGAGGTAATTGTTAAATTTATCCAAGGTAATATGAAAGTTAATGATGTACTTGATATAATGTTACAGTTATTAGAAGGAAAGGATTATGAATTAATATTAGTATTTTGTGATAAGAGTTTTACAATACATAATGAAAACGGGAGAATAGTTCTACCTGATAAAATTCATAAATTAGAGACTGAACGAATACAGACATTTTATTATAAACATTTAATAGTTAATATAACAAGTCATAAATATGTTCCAAAACACGTCTTGATACAAAATAAGATGGAAATTAATGATATTTTAAGTTTATATTCATTAAATAGTGTAAATGAGTTACCTGCTATTTTAAAAACAGATCCAATATGTAGATATTATAATGGTAAAATTGGGGATATATTTAGAATTTTTCGTTCAAATAAAAACGATGGTTTTAGTATAGTTTATCGTAGTGTTATTTAATGTATAAATTATATTATTTTGTATAGTTATAATATAGATAATGAAAGGAAATGTATCATTAATGATAATATTAATATTATTTTTAACGGTAATAGTAATAATTGATAATAGAAAAGAGGATTTTAATATTAGTAATGTAGCTTCACGTGTAACAAACAATTTAGAAAATATTCATAATATGATAACTGAAGATGACACCGGTGATTTTTTAAACAAAAATAATTTGGCTGTAAATACGGCAAAAGATATATTACATAATGTTACAAAGATTACAGCAGTTCAAGACGGAATGTATAAAGATGTTTTACATCATATATACCGTTTAGTATTTATTATAATATTATTAATTTTATTATTAATATTGATGAAAAAAAATCCTCAATTTATAACTGGAATATTTAATTTCGTTTTTGGTTTTATAATGAATATATATTCGAGTATTTCAGGGTGGGTAAAAAAGAATACAGCTAGCTTGGTAGACGATTTAAAAAAAATAAATCCTATACAATAGAGTTATGTATATGATAAGATAATATAATATATTATTTAATCATTATTAGGTAAAAATATATATATATAAAATATATATGGGTGCTAGTAAATGTGGAAAAACACACAAATGGAAACAATATGATGAAAGGTATTGTAAGAGAAGGAAAAAAGGAAAATGTGTAAAGTACGGTAAAAGAAAAAAATGGAAATATCACAAACATCGGTGTCCTCCTAAACCAAAACCAGAACCCAAAAAACCGTCTTCAACTATTAGGAAACTTGATAAAGCTCTAGATACTTTAGATAAAATGGCAGAAGCTGGTAAGGGAAATCCAAACTTACAAATTGGTCAATATGTTAAATTTCTATCTGATTATCGCGGTGGAGTGAATAAAGGACGTGCGGGAAAAATCTCTTTTGTATGGTCCAACACCGGAAGTGGTAGATATAATGTAGAATTAGCACCGGGGCCACCTAATTATGAAAAAAAAATAGTGGGAGGAATACCACGAAGGAGATTATGTTATACTGGTAGTACACCGGGGTTTCCTCCTATGGCTACGTTTGGTTGTGCTAGTTGGAGTAAAAATGTATTTGATAGTGTAAAAAAAAATAATACTGCTAGTAACGTTTCTGGAGTTACTCTGTTTAAACACAGTCGTTTAAAAGGAACATCAGAGACATATAAAGCTGGACATTATAATAATATTAATAACTTTTCTGGTATAAATAATAAAAAAATGAGGGCTAATGACGTTAGTTCATTAAAAATATATCCAGGTTATAAAGTAACATTTTATAGTAAATATAATTTTGATGGTCAGAAAAAAGAGTGGTCAAATAATAATTCAAAAGAGAGACAAATTAAAAGTCTAGGCTGGTGGAACGATAGAATGAAGTCTATGAAAGTACAAAAGTTGAATACAAATGCCTTTAAATCAAACGATGTATCAGACATTATGACGGAAGTTTCTGGTGTACCTGTAAGTTTAGGTATGCCTAAAATTAAAAATAAAAAAGATAGTAAAGAAATTACATATAATATGAGTGGACTTAATATGTCTTCTTCGAATGAGATAAATGATTTTTTAAATAAAACAAAGTTAAATATGGAGAAACAAACCGGAGATAATTTAGAATTAAAAATTGTGAATAAAGATGGTAAAACGAAAGGAATTTCAGATAATTTTATTAACACAAGAGAATTATTTAGTGATAAATTGGTTATAACAGCTTCAAAAAAAAATACGACTGACAGTGACAAAATAAATAATCTAAAGGAACAAAATAGATTATTAGAGAATGATGTTACTAAAGCAGAACAAAAATTAAAAAAATCACAGTTACGTGAGAGTGAACGTAATCGTGAAATTACCGAATTAAATAATAATATCGATCTTGAAAAAGATAGAAGTTCAGCAGTTAGAGCAAGAGCTGATGAATTAAATAAAAAAAATAGGGATACAAGTGATAAATTAGAAAGTGATATGAAATTTGTGGTTGATAAAATTAATAAAAAAGTAGATAAATATAACAAGGAAAAAAATGAAATTAGAAATGCTTTTATGAATAATTTATTATCATTAAATAGCAAAGCAGACAGTTCTATTCAAAACATTAATAATAAAATAGGTGTTATTAAGCATTATAAACAATATATGTATTATTTAACAATCTTATTAAAAATAACAATCTTAACTATCATCCTATTTTTAATATATTTTGGTGTAAATAAAATTACAGATAATAAATATAAATATTTAGTAATTGGTTTTATATGTTTTATATTTGTATTATTCGCATTATTAAATTTAAAGAATGTTTAATTTTGACGTTTAGATTTATTATTCCTATTACCAAAAATATAACGTTCCATAAAATATATTAATAATACGGTAAGTATAATAGATGCTATTACAAATACCATACTATTCGTAAAAACAATACGTGTTACTTGTAGTGAAACAAAAATCATTAAACCGATAGCGATGTATACAATAATTTTCCAGCCAAGTGTATCACTTTTAGGGAGATCTTTCATATTCATCTGTGTTCTCATATATTTGTTGATAAAATCAAACATTTATAATAATATAATAAAAAAATATTATTATTTATGTGTAAAATTTATACATCTAAACTATCAATATCATCATCCATATCACTAGAATCTAGCCCAATTTCGACTAATCGAATATTAGTCCAACCGCGTTGTAATTTACGAGTTTTGTTAATCGATTTGTATTCACCGAATTTCTTTGAAAATCCATCTTGTAAAGCTCTTTTAGTTAAGCTCCTTTCACCTGGGAAATTATCATTAGCCCATTCTTGATATGCGGACCATACTGGACCTATTAGTAGTGGTTTAATAGCGGGAACATCAGTTTCAATAATACAATCTTCGATAAATTGTTGTATTTTATCTTGCTCCAACTGATATTTACGTGTAAATTCCATAACACAAGCTGGTTCAATCAACGTTCTTTTACCATGCTTATATTCATTATATATATCAATTAACATAGATAAGAATACCTCCTTATAGATATCACCATAACCACCTTCAGATTTAAATTTATCTTTTAGTGAATTATCTCGTGGGTATTCATTTTTGTCTGGTATCCAATTATCCGATAAATCGTCTCCCCGTTCGACCTTTTCAATATGTTCACGTTCACTAATAGTTTCACCACTCTCATCTTCCCAATGTCCACGGGGTTTTTCCACGAATTTAGAACGGAACTTTGTAGCACGAACACGACGCCAAACACCACCATCATCCGGAGGCAATTTAGGTAAATGATTTGTAGTCAATACCATTTTGAATTGTGGTTTGAACGTTTCAATATCCTTGTATAAACCACGAGCTGTAATTTTATCACCTCCCGTTAACTGTTTAAGGAGACCACATTGTATCTGCGCTCCAGCTTCAATCTCTTGGATTACAATAAATCTTTTATTTTTAGTATCAAATAATTCTGGAGTAGCATTACCTGATTTATTACGTTTAGTTGTAAGAACTGTATTATCCAATACACCAGCATAATCACCTAAAGCATCCTGAAACAATTCAACTAGAAGAGATTTTCCATTCGCACCATCACCTTCCCAAATGTGAAATTGTTCATCTTTTGTAGAACCATCAATAAAGGTAGCTAATAATAGCATAACATAATCCATAAGTCCACACTTAACCTTCTTTTCAGCACATATCTTACAATCACAAGGAAACATAGATGTTATCGTTTTTGTAATAAATTTTACATAATACATAAAATGCTCTTTTGATATTTTGTTTTCTTTTAGTGTTTTTAAATTATTAATATTAACATAACGAATACCGGTAGTAAATGAAATGTAATCTTCTGGACGTCCATCACGAAATTCACTTGTATCCAAATCATAAACACCATTTGTAAAACCTAATAATTTAGTGCTACTATCTAGTTTCTTGTAAAATACATCCTTCTCATCATTAAATAATTCCGTCGCCTCTTTCATAAGATTACTTTTAAAACCAGTTGTTTTAAGTTTATTCATTACAGTTCCTGTTACTTGACGTTTATTATCCCAATAACCATCTGGGTCACCAGTTTCAATACCTTTACGCGAAGCCTCTAACTGAAACAATCGGTATGTAGCAAATAAGTCTGTTGAAATTTTAGCCCTTAAATTTGTGCTATCCTTAAGAGGTTTCCATCTATGTTCCTCTTCTGTATATTCATACCAGTCACCACCTTTACAACCTCCAACGTGTTTGTATTTACCCGCGAATAAAGCATGTAATACTTTTGCTACATCATAGTCTAATACCTTTGCTTGAATTGAAGCATTAATAAGACTGTAGATAGACTGTCTATTTAAATCAGTATATAATTTAGGATTATCAGCTTGTAACCATAAGTTCAAAGTTCCAATACC
>MDSZ01265157.1_pt1 | contig 11578 bp, 13 predicted proteins | sample 811201 | NCBI WGS metagenome assembly MDSZ01 (sample SAMN05326647, study PRJNA326480) | marine metagenome | isolation source: seawater | place: Indian Ocean: North | collected 2010 | reverse complement strand
GGTTTTTCTGGACCAGCAAATCCAAAAATCCTAGATTCATCATGTGCGTATAGAGGGTTAATGGGACTGCTTGGTCCAGCAGCAACATATCCGATATTAGAGTTGGTTCTTGGTCTATAGGAGTATTGTGGTTGTTGTGGTTGTTGTGGACCAGCCGACATAGCCGCCGCTGCAACATTAGCGGATGGTGCATCACCTGTGCCGCCTCTAGGACGGCTTGTAAAAGAAGGGGTTTCATCTAGCATAGGTGCTTCTCCTAGCCCAGGAGGGCTTCTACTCATCCAACCGGATAAGTCGACGGTTTCGTCTTCATCTTCATCGTGGTCCATCACCATTCCATACATCAACGCCGGATCCATACTTATGCCTCCTTAAACTGTCTATACATCAAAACTGCTACACCTGTTAGTAAAGTTAGGTTTTGTAATACAGGAATTGGTCTGTCAATTACTTTCTTAATTTGCTTTGCTGCGGGTTTTGCCCCAGGGAATCCTAGACCAACATATATCATACCTAGTGCTATAGCGACCGTGCTATCCATCTTTCCAGTTCCTAGGAAACCTAGAGACGTTCCATGAACTTCTGCCATGTGGGTGCCTAGATGTTTCCTTCCCATAACAGGGTTAGCAACCTCTCTAGGGTTGTAATATTGTCCTAATTCATTAGAACTAAAGTAGGTCGGCATGGAGCCATTTGGAACAGAACCGAAACTTCGTGCGATTACATGTTGTTGATTTCTAGTGGCTACCATCTTTCTACCCCAGGTCATACTTTTCTTTAAGGATTCTTGTCGTTACAATACTCTGCTGCCTCTAAATCTGAGATATCCTGCATAAAGCGCGCCCAAACAAGCCACCCCTCCTGCAAGATAAAGCGCATTTTCGGCATGGTTTTGATCATCAATACCAGTCAATGGGTCACTTTCGCTTTGTGGTGGCTCTACAGTCATGGTCGTGAACCTATCTATTCTAGCCTCATAAGCGCTTCTTTTTGAATAAATACCTCTAGTAAACGTCAAATCTCTTTTGATGTAGAGTGTTTTCCACCTATTCTTACCTTCTTTGGCCCCACTATTGTAAAATCTAAATAGTTGATTTTGGACGGTTGATGAATCTAACTTAAATGGATACCCTAAGCCTCTATCGACTTGGAAGATAGGAGCCAGATTTGCTGTGGCGTCAAATGTATATACTACCTGCATATTAGGAACTTCAAAGAATGGTAGTTCCTTTGGGGCGGTCTTTCCTGTTTGTTTCATGGCCGCATTAAATTTGCCACGCATAATCTGAGCATCCGACTCGTCATTGATTGGTGCTTTGAAAACAAGTTCTCCTGATTTCTTAGGCCACTTTGCTTTTTGAAACATTTTACGGACTCTTTCTTTACAGGCTTTACTAGCAATAAGACCTAGATTCTCTATTGAATTACCATCTAATAGTTTATCATATCCTATAGTGTATAAGTATGGACTAGATAATGCTGCTTTGAGGATTTTAATATCGTTATTTATGAGTTTCAACTCTTCCATAAACTTATCTTTTGTTAGTCCAGATTTTAGTTTGAATTGCTTATTCTTCACTTGTTGCCCTTTTAGTCTTTGATTTACTAAAGGTATTAGTGTATTGTTATTAGAAACTAAAGATAGCCTTTCTAAAGCCTCTAGTGTCCCAGGTGATAGCAAATAAAACTCCGAAACAGTCATTGGGAAACAAGCCCGCATTTGGGCAGGAGTTCCGCCAAATAGTAAATGACTTAATTCTTTAGGCGGGTTTCCTGCCAAAATTGCTTTCTTTCTTTTCATAACATCGTCTGACTGGAAATCTAATAGTGGTTGTTGTTTGAAACTAACTCTATTACTTCCAGCATTGAGCGTCGAATTAAATGCATTATACCATTGAGTATTGGCTTTTAACTCCATATCTGCCCAGTCCCAAGTGGTTCTAAAGATATTAACGAAAACTCTGCTCTGTTTATCACCACTTAGACCCCACGTTTGAGCACTATTCTTCAATTTAGAAGTAAAGTCATTGACTATAATGCTATTATCTAACTTGACATTTAACTGTGGCTTTAGTTCTAAAACATACGGATACATTTTTCTAATTGCTGCCAATGCCGCAGAAGGACTATCAGCATATACTCCTGCAACTACACCCTTATTGAAAGGCGCTCCCGTTACAGGATTAACTTCTACAAGTCTAACCTCGCTTATATTTTCTGCAATTTGCGAAGCGTGTAACCGATATCTCGCAACATGAGACCAATAACCTTCTGGTGTCGGCTTATCTATAATGGACTTGATATGATAAATTAAAAATGGCGTTAGTGCATAGCCTTCATCGTGAATATAATCATTTATTCTTTTATCCATTTTTAATCTTTTAGTTTTTAGAAATAGGTCGACGTTTTTAGACGGGGGCAACGCGTAAAAACTCTTTACGATATTTCTTAACTCCAATAATAGACTCACACCTGTCCACTTGGTAGCATCATCTGGCCGCTTTGCGATAGCATCAAACTTTCCAGACTCTATAATCGAGTTTATTTGCGCGGGTATCGGGGGAAATTTCATCGTTAGCATCATTTCTATTGCTAGGCTAGATAACTCTTCCTTTGTTTTTTCAAGATTTAGTCTTGCTTTGACATAGTTATTAGCAAAACTTAACAGCAAAATGAATTTATCTAACTTATATGTTAGTGGCGCCGGCTCTTTTCTTCTAGAAAGTTCCAAACCTACCGCTTTAATTTCGTGAGGTTTCAACACCTTACCTTTACCTTTTAAATCAGTAAAGTATCGAAGCAAGATTATTTTAAACGGCTCTGGTCCAAACTGCCCCAAGAAAAACATTGTTTCGGGTATAAGCATTTTGTCAAATTGATTTTTAGACTCTTTACTTGAGGCTTCTAAGTCTGAGGCTAACTTGGCTAAGTCAGCCATTCTAGAAATCTCTGGAGTCTTGACAAACTTAGGATACTCTGTGACTTTCATTCCCATTGGCGGAATGGTATCTACCATTACTAACTACCTCCCTTATTGCTGGGGAGGATAGCCACCATACATAGGTGCTTGGGTCTGAGCAGGTGGTAATCCTAAACTACCTCTAATTAAACTAGATCCGAAGTTTCCTAGAGCAGAGCCAAGACCTGGTCTTGGTGGCGCCATTTGACCTTGTCCAGCGCCCATCATTTGTTGTTGCTGCCATTGTTGCTGTTGCCATTGTTGTTGTTGTTGCATTTGACCCATCATTTGTTGTTGTTGATGGCCGTTCATCATTTGCATGGCTTGATTATCTGCTTGGTGCATCTTCTGTTGCATATCTTGGATAGGTGCAACCTTGGCGATTTGACTATCAATGTTTTCTTGTGTAATAGTAGAATAACCAGAAGATGCAGCCTTTTCAGCGTTTATACTAGCATTCACAACGCCTGAAGAGAACCAAGCATATAGTTCCTTTCTAATGATTAATCCGATAAGTGCAGATAGTTCTGTTAAAAACTGTGGGTATTCTAAAAAGAATAAACTAACTTCATTTGGTTGAACTGCCATAAGATGGTAAAGTAGTTGAACTTGGTCTTCGTTTCTCAATCCATTCGTCATTTGGTCTACTTGTGCTCTGGCTAAGTCCGTCAATCCGGAGGATTGTGCTGCGTTAGCAAATAAAGACATTTGTTCATCACTAATTCCGTTTCCAACCCCTGGAGGGGTGAGGCCATTTCCATTCTTGTTCCATAGCGCCATACTTAATCCCAGCCTATACTACTTTTTAACGACTTTGTAGTTATTGTCTACTCATCTCCTCTACTACTTTGTGATATTTAGCCATGTCCATAGTCGAGGATAAAGAGTTGTCGCTAGGCATTGTGGCTTGTAAAACACGATTGTCAAAGACTAGCATTGTAATATCATTATCACCTGTTATAGGGTTTCTATAATGAACTACCGGAATACCGTCTTTTCTAGCCTCCATAAACACAGGAGTCCATTTAACTATCAACGGGTGTTGTTCTTTCTTAGGTCCTCTTTTTACAGGAACTAGAGCAACTCCCCTCTTTGCTAACTTTTGGAAAAAGTTCGGGTCAGCCTCCGCTTCTTCTTGCTCTAACCACTCATTTAATTTATGGAATAACATTAGATGTTGCGGACAATATGTCGACTCTAGTTGCCTTCCCTTTCCTGGCACAACTCCTGTCCATGCTCTAAACCGTTGAATTTGCATGGTATGTGGATCTCTAAAGTATTGGTCGAATAAATCCCCATAATCTTGTTTCATACAATTGGTTCCGTCAACGCAGCATTGGTGTGGCCTAGTATAGGCATACTTGCCTCTAAACCAATATCGGCGCGGTGATAGAAAACTTCTTTTCGTTGGCCTAAGTGCTTTCAACGCTCTTTTGATATTTTGTCGTCGTTGCTTCTTAGGATCAGGATGGGTGCTAAGTTCAAAGTCAACTTGTGCTACAACCTCATCATATTCTTCTTTTTGATATTGCGGCATTTGCTGCATCATATTTAGTAATCTTTCTTCTTGAAAATTCATAATTTCAACCCCTGCAAAACTGCGTTTTCCACGTTCCACCCATGCCTCGCACTAATAGCGTCTATATATACGGGGATATGAATTTCGTGGAGAGCGTATAGGTCTTCTCTAAACACGTCAAAGATGCTATGTCGTGCGATAAACCCTTGTTCCCATAATCTATAACCTTCTTCGTCTAGCCACTCATCTGCTTTGTTGGCGAGTAGCAAAATGCGCTTAGGAGCGTATTTCTTTGCTCTTAGCCTTTGTCTAAGGGTTAATCCTTTGGGAATAATTTTAGTAGATAGTGCCTTAACTAGATAGCCTACTGCAGTTTGATTAGATAAATCCTCACTATTCTTTAAGTGTCTATGATCTATAACTATAACTACAGTTGAGACCTTTCTCTTAATCATGTCTCGAAGCCACATAGAATGATATTCTACATGTCCACCGATGTCAGAGGATACGATTGTTCTCTCAAGGCCATTAGATTTGATGTGCTTTTTTGTGGGTGTTGGCAATTTCCTTTCTTTAGATATGAAATGTCTTTTTTCATGATGAGTTCTATCTAACATTCCCAACTCTCTAACCTCTCCTTTAGTGGTGAATTGTTTGTCTAAAGTTGTTTTGCCCGATTCTGTGGCGCCATACACTCCGACATTGTGAGGAATGAAGTTTTTACCTCTATACAATACTTGCCATATTCCATGAGCAAATACTATTTCTGCCGCCATTCAATCACCCAAATATGAGACCTATAATTCCGCTATGTTCGGTTGTCTCATAAATGGCATAATCGACGCACGCAGTTAATGTAATAGAACTTAAAGTCGCGATAGTTCCATACAACCATGCTTTAAATTTAAAGTATCTAAACTCCCATGTATTTCCTATATGTAGAGTTTTCAACATAGACTCTTGTTGGTCGTCTTCAATTGTTTTAAATATCGCTCCCATTCAATCACCCTTATGTTGCCAGCATAGACCCCCTTTAGTAAGTCTTTTGCAGTTCCCTCCAACTTTGGTTATAGCATTACAAGTTATTCCTTTGACGGATCCAAATCTAACTTCTCCGGCTCTTGTGTTATGTTTATCGCTTTTACCGGAGGTTGAGATACTGTCAATTTTGGTCCTAGAGGTATTGGACCAACGCGAAAACGGTCTAATCCCAATTGCTTAGCCAACGCCTCCAAATCGAGTTGTTGTGATTGTGCTTGAGTTTGTGGTTGAACTTGTTGTGCAGTTTGTTGTATCTGTGCTAGTTGTTGCTTTAGCATAGCCATTTCGCTATTATCAATATGTCCATCACTCATAGCAATATCCATTGAGTTAGTATATTGTTGCATTTGACTTTCTAGCAACATCTCCATTTGCTTCTTTTGGATACCAAACTTAACTTGCGCCATTTTATTCTTTTGGCGGTTCTTCATTCTCTTCATTTCTTTCCTATGGTTGCTAGAGTCCTCAAACATTGTTCTCCAGACAAAGTATAGGGTTGATTGAAAAGAGAATCCCAAGATACCATAAAACAATGCTCCTTGGTATGGTTCTCCAAATTGGCTAAACTCCCATGTCTCATACAGCATAATGGCTAAAGCCAAGAATACCGATTGCACCATGAATGTGCTAATCAATCGTATTTCTTGTTCTTTCTGTATTTCTTTTAGTTCATCTCTAGTTATGGTTTGGTTTTCTCTAAGAGAGTTATCTCCATAATAAAGGTCTATTAGCGGGCTTCTTGGTGGTTCTATTGGCATTAAATCACTTCCTCTTTGTTAACAATATAGAGTCTATCTCCTTTACTATTGCTAAAGATGGCGACTCCTTGCTCATCTTCAACAACTAACATAAAGTTAAGCCCCGTCTTTTCAAGGGCTAGTAATGCTTCTTGGACTATTTTTTCAGTATTGGAATCCATCTTCTCCGATCTCCGCTAGTTTCTTTGCAGTAATGATATTATCTATTCTTAGAATCATTGACGCTGTCTCCGCTGCAGATTGTATTGCTTGTGAAACAACCGTGAATGGTTCTATGACTCCTTCGTCTACCATGTTGATAACTCCGCCTTCATAGACATTAACTCCTGCATACTTATCGTCTGCCGAATGTGCCTGTCTTAGTTCGATAAGTGTGTCTAGTGGGTCTAGACCAGAGTTTTCCGCTAGTGTTGCAGGAATAATCTCTAGTGCTTCTGCAAATGCTTCTACCGCCATTTGGCTACGTCCGCCAACTGTTGCAGCAAAAGTCCTAAGTTGTCTAGATAAATACATATAACTGCTACCTCCACCTGCTAGAGTCTTTTCACTAGTATAGGCTAAAGATACTACTCCTACTGCATCATCGAATGCTCTACCTATCTCATCTACTACATGCTTTGTTGGCGCTCTTAGTAATACAGATACCGCAGTTGTGTTTGGCGTGCCTGTGATTTTAATTAGTGGTTCATCACCGACTGATATTTCTTCAAAGAGGTCGCAAGTTCCCAAATCTGTTTTAGTGATATCATCTATAGCCGATACGATACGCGCCCCTGTTGCTTTAGCAACTGCTTCCATGTCGGACTTAGCAACTCTTCTTGCAGCGTAGATACCATTCTTTGCTAGATACTCTACTGCGAGTTTGTCGATATCCCTTAGACAAAGGACGACATTAGCACCCGAAGAGATAATCTTCTCGGCTAGTGCTTGAAGTTGCGCCTTTCTCTTTGCGATGAACTCTTCTACTGCATCGTTGTTATTTACCTGCACTTGCACTTGTTGTGCGAAGTCTGGTAGTGTAATATCAATATCAATCAAGGCAATTTTAGCATCTTCTATAACTTCAGGCATAGAATGGTGCATCATTGACTTGTCAATAAGTAGTCCTGCTATGGCGGTTGAGTCAGAGACCTTTGCGCCAGGTCTTTTGATTACAGATATATCGCTTAATTTTGCTGCTTGGGCAACATCGACACATATTTCTGACAAAACATCTTTATCGGATTCTGCAGACTTCCCAGTCATTGCAGTTTTAGCAACAGTTAGTAAATCTTCTTTTACGATAATTTCTTCAAGATATTTTTCTGCTTCACTTGCCGCCAACTTGAATCCTTTTACAATCATTGTTGGGTGAATCTTCTTTGCTAGAAGTGCTTCGGCCTGCTTCATCAATTCTCCTGTAAGGATAATAGAAGAGGTAGTTCCGTCATAGCAGTTCTCTTCTTGCGTTCTAGCAACTTCTATAATCATCTTAGCAGTCGGGTGAGTGACATTCATAGTTCTAAGAATCGTTGCACCGTCGTTAGTGACCACAGTATCCCCTGCTTGATCAACTAACATTTTGTCCATACCCATTGGACCAAGAGTGCTTCTAACGAAGTTGGCAATTTCTTTCGCAGCAAATATATTTACTTGCTGGGCGGTGGCTTGTTGTTTCTGGTTTGCGTCTGTGACTTGTTCGGTCATAGTGCTTACTTATTCCTTGAGGATATAAAGATTAATGGCGCCCCTGCCAGGATTTGAACCTGGGTTACCGGCTCCGCAGGCCAGAGTGATATCCATACTACACTACAAGGGCTTATTGTTGGGTTGTCTCGCTAGGGATAAGAATTTATTGCTAACTTAGTTAGTTATATTCCTCCCCAAAATCCCATATTCCTAGTATAGTCCTTATACCTAGAAATCATGCTAAATACATAGTCCATCTGTCCTATTGGATTATCTACTAGCCAAGTATCAAACCACATTGTATCAAACCATGTCCCTTTAGGAGGGACCCATGTTTCAATATCTGCTTTTACTAAAGTGAATGTGTCGTCTTTAGGACAATGCGGCCAAACTAGATCTATAACATCTTGGGAGTTTTCTATAATAGTGACCGCAGTGACATTGGGGGAATTCATCAAAAACTCATTTACCATTCCTATGCCGAGACCGCCGATAAAAACGTGGCCTGCGGCATTTTCCCATAACCATGTATGCTCTTTGTATTCTGCAGTAGAGTCTTGCATCAATGGCATAGGGCAAGTCTTACTTAGCAAAACACAATACTCTTCATGATTTTCATTTTTCATTTTAAGATATTCTTGCCAGTCTTTATTAGTGGTTTGATTAGTATAGTGTGCTATTTCAAAATCTCCAGATACACCTTCAGGGATATTGACTTTAATCCTAGTCATATTATTGACTTTATCGTTAGGGATAAAAAATTATTGCGGCTAAACCTATACACTTTGCCAGAATCCCATTATGCTACAATACGGAAGATATCTATTGACCATCGCAGTTTTATAATCATTACCGGAAAGCGGATTATCGCTACACCATGTATCAAACCACATCACATTCCAGTGAGAATTAGCGGGAGGAGTCCATGTTTCTATGTCTGCTTTAATTAAATTAAATCTATTGTCTTTAGCACAATGCGGCCAAACTAAATCTATGACATCTTGTGAGTTTTCGACGATTGTCACAGAAGTAATATTAGGTGCATTGATTAAAAATTCATTTACCATTCCTATTCCTAGCCCTGCAATTAGCACATCTCCTACCGCATTATCCCATAACCACTGGTGCTCGTTATATTCTGCAGTAGAGTCTTGCATAATTGGCATAGGACAATCGTCCTTAATCAAAACACAATAGTTAGTGTGACTTTCATTCTTCATATCAAGATACAATTGCCATTGTCTGTCCGTTGTTTGATTAGTATAATGTGCTATCTCAAAATCACCGGAAACTCCCGCAGGGATATTGACTTGTATTCTTGTCATATTTATTCCTCATGTAAAATTGATTGTGACCTCATGCAAAGCCGAGTAAAGTGTGTTATCCGCATCATCTCTATCGGAGACTGTTAATCTAAAAGTAAAATTGTCTCCTACCCCTGGTAAGGTTGCTGCACCTCTACCGCCACCATGCGTTATTACTATAACATGATACGAAGTTCCAAAACTACCGACTGCAGAACTGCTATATATTCCTAAATCGGCGGAACCGCCCGTAGTCATCGAAGTATTATCTCGGTTGTTTCGATTCCCTACCTTTGTTTCGAGAACACTAATACTCGCCCCGCCATTAGACATGGTTGCACTTTGAAGGGTTAGAGGGTCCCAAGTAGGACCACCTGCACTAACGAAGTTATTATTCCTAATGTATCCACCAATCACAAGCATAGAGCCGCTACTTCCGTTGCTATTATACTCCGAAACATAGTCACTAACGGGTATATCAATAGATTGCGTTGTTCTTGTCGGGCTACTTGCAGTCCCTAGTGTCGAATCGCCACCGCCGATTATGCCGCCAGAATAACCATAGGTGTCTGAAGCGAAGTTAAATAGACCAATCTTGACTGCATTGTCATAATCACCAGATGAACTATCGGCAACGCTAACAGACTTGGTAGCGCCGCCACCGCCGCCACCGCCGCCACCGCCGTCGCCTATACCGGCTAGTCGCTTTTTCTTTTGCTTGGCTGCAGTTCCGGCAGTTCCTAAATACATAGTAATTACCTCAACCTATCGCGATCCAATTATTACTACCTATTCCAATGCAAGTTAGAGCATCAAAGGTAGCCACGGTTATAGCGCTTGCCGCACCGTTTATATTTGATTCTTCTCCTGGCGTCACAGTAATGTTTCCTGATGTAGTGTTTAGAATAGTATAGTGTTCTCCTTCGCTTGGTGTTTCGGGCAAGTTCACATTGCCAGAACAAATTAGATATCTTCCTGCGTGTGCGGATTCCGATAGTGTTGTTCCACCGGAAACTGCTACGGTCAGCAATCTAGTGCTTCTAAAGTCCCCGCCTGTAACAACATCTAACTTAGCAACAGCAGCATTTGTCCCAATACCAACCCTATTATCTCCCGCATCGACGTGTAGAGTATAAAGTGAGCCATTTCCATTCACATCAAAGTCTAGATCTCTACGAAATGTGTTAACCATAGTGCCAGTATTAAACATCTCTATTCGTGGTTCTAAACTACCTGCTCTAACTACTTGTATAGAAAGAGCACCATCTGGAGTTGTGTCTGTAGTAGTGGTTGTGACACCCATATTAGCGAATGTAGTCACACTTTCTGTTCCACCCGCAGCGCCAGGAGTCGAACTTATGCTTCCATTAAAGTCGATTTCTCCAACTTTGTCATTAGCGGTAGGTGCAACGCTAAATGTGAAATTAAAAAGAGAGCCATTGAAATCGTTGCTGTTGTTGCCTGAGTTGGCGGTAAAAGTGACCGTTGCCCCTCCAGCAACAGGGTCGCCACTAATTGCAGAGACCCTAGCATTGACGAAAATACCAGAAAACTGGTCTATCACATACATTCCTATGCTAAGGGGAGACGGACTTGTAACATTTAATACGGCGTTAGCGTTAGTTGACGTTTGCAGCGTTCCTGTTGCAGTTATATTAGGCGTTGCTGCCGCCGTGACATTTGAATTAAATGCAATTGTTGGCCCATGTGTTGCGATGTCTGGATTAAGTGACTCGACTAGAAGGGTTGGATCGGTTGCTAAGTTTGACCTTATGTGAAGTGGGGCTGTAGGAGCAGATACTCCAAGTCCTACTTTTCCTGTCTCATCAATAATCATTCTTTCTGTCCCTGCGGTGTCAAAACGAATTTTGTTTTCGTCTGAACCTTCTTCGACTTGTATTTTGGTATTATTATCGGCGTCCTTTATTACTGTAGTATCGCTACTACCGCCGCCGCCTCCGCTACTTGTTATATATGCCATATTAGTTCACCACAATTTCTACTACTCCGTGTCCATGATCTTGAATTAAGCGTCTTCTTCTAAACACTCCTTCCGGCCCTGACCACACTTCCTTTTGTTTAACGACTTTAATCACCTTATATTTGCCTTTTGTGCCAGCATCTACTACGGTTCCATCATCAGCGACATTAACAGTATCTCCACTTTTGTTAGAAGGGTATATGCCAATGTTAGTAGATGCTTTAACTCTCGCCACTCCAGATATGGCAATTGGTGTCCATTCTTTTCTTACGATTCTAGCAACATAATCTAATGTCGGGTCAAAGTCCGGATTTAATTCTCCAACACGATAGCGATATCCTCTAAAGT
>MDSZ01161827.1_pt1 | contig 11578 bp, 11 predicted proteins | sample 811201 | NCBI WGS metagenome assembly MDSZ01 (sample SAMN05326647, study PRJNA326480) | marine metagenome | isolation source: seawater | place: Indian Ocean: North | collected 2010 | reverse complement strand
CACCAACCAGAGGAGGGCGCCGTGTGGCGATGATGATGATGATGCGGATGATGACGACTCATCCTTCGACGACTTTGACGCGTGCGACGACGACGACGGCACACTGCCTCTCATTGTCGAGGAGCTTTAGGAGTCACAACAACAACAACAGGTTCTATTCCGCCGGAAACGTTGGAGGAGGAAAAGGAGGAGACGACCAACAACAAGACGTGGTCGTCATCGGTGGTGGACCGGGAGGCTACGTCGGCGCTATCAAAGCTGCGCAACTCGGAATGAAAGTCACGTGCGTGGAAAAACGCGCGACGTTAGGCGGGACGTGTTTGAACGTGGGGTGCATTCCATCGAAAGCTCTTTTGAACGCGTCGCATAAATACGAAGAAGCGAAACACGGGATGGAAAAGCACGGGATTTCCGTGGGCGGAGACGTGACCATCGACGTGTCGAAGATGATGGCGCAAAAGATGAAATCCGTCGGCGGTTTGACCAAAGGCATCGAAGGGCTGTTCAAAAAGAACAAAGTGAATCACGTGGTTGGATTCGGGAGTTTAGTCGATAAGAACACGGTGGAAGTGACGAAAGAGGACGGCACGAAGGAGACGATTTCGACGAAGAATATCGTTTTGGCGACCGGTTCGGAACCGGCAAAGTTGAACGGCGTGGACGTGGACGAGAAGACGGTGGTGACGAGTACCGGGGCGTTGGAGTTGGAAAAGGTGCCGGAAACGATGGTGGTCATTGGAGGAGGAGTCATTGGTTTGGAACTCGGCTCAGTTTGGTCGAGGCTAGGCGCGAAAGTGACCGTGGTAGAATTCGCGAAAGTGATTGGCGGCAACATGGATAACCAAATCCGAACGACGTTTCAACGAGCTTTGAAGAAACAAAAGATTGATTTCAAGATGGAAACGGCGGTGAAAAAAGCAGAGAAAATGCCAGACGGGAAAATCGAGTTGACCATCGAGAAAGTGAGCACGAAAGAAGAGTCGAAAATGATCGCGGACGTCGTGTTGGTGAGCACGGGGAGAAAACCGTACACGGAAAATCTCGGATTGGAGAAACTCGGGATCAAAACGGATAAGATGGGAAGAGTGGAAGTGAACGTGAAGGATCACACGTGGGAGACGAACGTTCCGGGAATTTATGCGATCGGTGATATCATCGCGGGACCGATGTTGGCGCACAAAGCCGAGGAAGAGGCCATCGCCGTGGTGGAACATTTATCCGGGAAGGAAGGGCACGTGAACTATGACGCGATTCCGTCGATTATTTACACGCACCCGGAAGTCGCCTGGGTCGGGAAAACCGAAGAGGAAGTCAAAGAAGCTGGATTGGAATATAACGTCGGCACTTTTCCATTCGCCGCGAACTCCAGAGCGAGAACGAACGACGACAGCGAAGGGATGGTGAAATTCATCTCGTGCAAAAATACGGACAAAATTTTCGGCGCGCACATCGTCGGTCCGCAAGCCGGTGAATTGTTAGGCGAATGCGTTCTGGCCATGGAATACGGTGGAAGCACGGAAGATATCGCGAGAACATGCCACGGCCACCCGACGTTGAGCGAAGCAGTGAAGGAAGCCGCTTTAGCGACGGGAGGAAAAGCCATTCACTTTTAATAATGAACGAGGAAGAGAAGAGGAAGAGTTATAAATATATTAAAATCATATCTGTACGAGGACGTGTTTGTTTGTTTGTTTGCTCGTTTGTGATGGCGTGCGCGTGCGCGTGTATCTACATTTCTATATAACGCTGCTATTACTACGTCTTACTTCTATTGGAGTGCTTTACATATTCGCACGAACTGAAAACGCATCGAGCTTTGCTTTCTGTATGTGAAAAGATGGTGCGACAAAAGCTCCGCAATTGCACCGTTCCCCGGACCACGTGAAAGCGCCAATTTTTGAGCGACATTTTGGACAATGAATCTTTCCCGAGTTCTTTTGGAAAATAACCGGCTCGTTCTCCTCGGTTTGGTCGAGCATCATCCACGTGATTGGCGAGACGAAAATGCTCGAACAGGACGAGGACGAAGCCCCCGTTGTCGCACCACTATCGTTCCCTCTTCTTCTCTGTCGCCACGAAAAAGCGTCAATCCCAGTTCCAGCTTCGTGTTCTAACACATTCTTACTCGTCGCTAAAATCCGACGACACTTTCGGCAACTGTAATATTGATTGATTGAACCCGTCGCGCCGTTGCTCATCTCCTTCTCTGGATCTTCGTCCACCGCGCCTCGATCCACACACCCTCTCTCCCGTCGTATTCTCTCCAACTGCGAGTGTTTAAACAACTTATACGTTTCATCTGTTGCGACTAACCGACACCCCATGTTACACCAAAGCTCCAACTGTTCTAAAAACCCTTCATTCGGCGAGGCTTGAGGATACTTTTCTCTCACATCTCTTAACGCCCGCTCGACGAGTACGGAGCCGTCGATACTATCCTCGTTCGTCGTATCCTCAACACGACCATTCTCTTTCTTCTTGCCATCCATCATCTTTTTTGCTTTCTTCCACACGATGTACGCCAACGCGACCGCCACCGATCTCGACACGCCGGCGTTGCAAAAGACTAAAATTTTTTCATCCTCTTCTTTTGCATTCGAGAAAAAAGTCGTCGTCTCGTGTAAAATCGAGAGCAGGTCGGCGTCGACCGAATCTTCGAGAGCGATCTGCAGCACTTTCAGTTTCTTTTCAGTCGTCTGCGAAGAAAGAAAGAGAGAGAGAGAAAGAGCGCCGCCACAAGACGAGAGGTCAGTTTTCGTCGAACGACGAAAAGGTCTAGAGAAGGAAGAGAAAGAGACTGTGAGGAAAGAGAGAGGAAGGAAGGAAGGAAGGAAGGAAGGAATGAAGGAAGGAAAAGTTTCCAATTGTGTCCCTTTCAACCAACTGTTTTTAAAGGGGACTTTGACGAAAAGCGCACCAAGAGAGAGATCTCTTCGTCCGTCAACGGCGAGGATGGGAACCCAATCGCGATAACGCTCCAATCTCCATCCTCTGTTTCGAAAGAGAAGAGACGTTCTCGAGCTTCTTTTTCTCCGCAAACGTGTATGTTTGGATGAACTTCCGTCATTTTCAAAAGAGGAGGTAAAATTTTGTGAAGACAAAAACGAGGAGGCATTGAATGCTGCTTTTTGCGAAAGCGCGCTAATAAAAACTCCTACATGTCCCACGCGCGGTGTGGCTATGAACTATGCGCGTGCATAATCTAATCGCGTAGCACTTACACTGTCTCTTTTCTCCTCTCTTTCTTCTGTCTCGCGTTCGCTTCGAGGACTTCGACGCGAGCGTGTTGCAACTCCCTCGCCTCTTCTCTTTTTCGACGTAACGCTTCTCGTTCACTTTGAATGCGCTCTCGTTCGAGTTTATCCACTCTCTCTCTCTCTTTCGTCTTCTCTTCCACGTGTTCTCTATCCATCGCTCTTCTTTTGTCCATCTGAGCGCGCAAATCTAATCGAACGTCGAGCGTCCTCGTCAACTTTTCAATCTCTCGTTTCTTCTTCTCGTCTTCTTCGTCATTCTCCGCGACTCTTCCTTTTTGCGCGCTCTCGACTAAACCTCGTCTTTTCCTCCTCTCCTCTTCCTTTTCTCTTCGGTTCGTTTCTCGCGTCATCTTCACCTCCCTTTCGCGTCGCAACGCGTCCAATTTTTCCTTCATCTTTCGGAGCGATTCGTCTTCGTCTTCTTCGTCTCGAGTTTTCGTCGTCGTCGTCGTCGTCGACGTCGACGACGTCGACGACGACGACGACGAGAGAGGAGGACGAGGAGTGACATCCCGCCCACAAAAATGTCCCGATTCCTTCTTCGTCGTCGTCTTTCTCTTCTCGCGCCACTCGTCTTCCTCGTTCTTCTTCAAACGCGCTTCTTCTTCTCTTTTCTTTCTTTCTTTCTCTTCTCTCCGTCTCAACGCCTCTTCCAACCGTCCTTCCTCTCGTATCGTCTCGTCTACATTTTTCTGTCGAAACAGCGCGTCTCCTCTTCCCAACCGCCGAACGAACGCGGACGACTGCTCCCTCCACCTCCGGTGCGTTTCTCGCGCGCCTTCCGCCAAAGCCTCTTCTTCTTCTTCTCTCGAGGGCACGACGACGGGAAAGGGAGCGCGCATACGACGATTTTTTTTGGTCGTCCAAAGTTTCAAAGTCATTTTTATATCTCGAGATGATGATGATGAAAAGTGTGCGCGTGTTGACTTTGATGAAAGAGGACACAGTCGTATCTCTCTGCGTACTCCTTCTCCCACCACACCATCACCGAATAATGCTACTCTTTTCACCGCGACGACCGACGACTCTTTTCAAAAGCGATTATGATGATGATGATGACTTTTGTGGTTAAAAGGTGTCGTTAAAGGTGGTTTTTAGGTGTCGTCGCTTTGGTGCGCGTCGTGTGAGGATGTGTCTCAAAAAGTCAAACGTCAAAACGTTCTTTCAAAATTTTCAAGAAAACCCTAAATAAACAAACCCTAAACATGAGAGAGAAAAGAAAAAAGAAGAAAATTTTTTCCTTCTTCAAAAAGAAGAAGAAAAGAAACACTGTGTAAGCGGAGGACTCTCTCGACTACCTTTGGTGTGTGTGTGTGTGTGCGTGTGTGTGCGTGCGAGAGCGGACCACGCTCCTTTTTTTCATTGAAAAAGGCTTCTTCTTCGCGGAGGAGCGTCGAGACATCATCATGAGCGATGATGGGGCGACATCGTCGTCGTCGAATCCGTTTGCCAAAGCCGACCGGTGGCGAAAACACCCTCTGCTCACGCAGACGTACAAACACATGTTCCCGGGGTTCTTTTTAGGCGCGGCCATGTTCGGAATCTATTACGCCTCCGAGAAGGTGAAAGGGAGGAAGAAGACGCATTAATACTACATTTTTTAAAGGAGGGGAGAGCTCTCGTGTTTGAGAAGATGGGTTGTAGAAACATCATCATCATCATCATCATCATCATCATCATCATCATCATCATCTGTACGCGTTTTAATATATTAAAATGTATATCGCATAATAATCTACGACTACGTACCTTGGCGGTACTGCCGCTACTACTCTTACTAAAAAGAAGACGAAGACGAAATAGAAAAGAAGAGGGATCGCGTCGCGTGCACTTTTACTGCTACCGGTGACGTGTATTCGTACTGCTATGTATTAAAGAGTCCAGACGTGCACTCGTTTGTCGTAAAAGCTACACGAGACGAATCCTTCTTCGTATTCGTCTTCTTCCCCATTTTTGTCCCCGTCGTCGCACACAAATGCCCAGTCGCAACCGTAGACGACTTTATCGTCGTCGTGGCCATTGCGGTACGTTCCTACCGTTGATCCATCCAAGGACGAAATGACGCGACATCCGGCTTTCATGGAAGCCAGGGCGATTTTGTTGCTCCCGGCGTCGAACGCGCTAAAATTTGGGTGTAAACGAACTCGCCAGATGGACGCGTCGTTTCCCTCTTCTTTCTCGTCATCGTCTCCTCTCGAAATCCACGTGGGCTCTTTTAAACTTTTTCGCACGTCGAAAGCTCGACAGGCACCGTCGTAAGAGCCGACGTATAAGAAATCGCCTTTCGATTCGATGGAAGTTACGCCGGCGTCAAACACCGGGTTCTTCTCGAATCGAAAATTCTGGGACGTTGGCGACGGATAGGCGAAATTGGAAGGCTCTTCCTCATCACCGCTCGTTCTCGTTCTTTTCATCTCTCTCAGATCGTGCTTTACGAGCTTACAATCGTCACCTCCCGTGAAAAACACATCCTCGCTTCCGTCGAGAAACGAGGAGGCCCAAATGGCATCCGCGTGCGCGTTTTCGACTCGAAAGAGAACCTGGCTGTTATCTCCTTCACTACCATATGATGCCATCATCGCACGTTCGTAATCAACCACCACCGCCGCGCCGTCATCGCCCGTAGCAACGATCGATGCGTCTCTACACGACCACGCCGCGGACGTGCACAGACCAATCCCGCCAAATTGACAGTCAAACTGCGCGGTAGGTTTCAATCGAACGAGTTGTTTTTGTATTTGGTCTTTTCCCTCGTCGTCGTCTTTCGCATCTTCTTCCATCGTCATCTCAAAAATCTCCAAACGATTATTCGCGCACGCCATTGCTAGTTCTACCTTTCCTCCTTTCCTCCTACTCGCGTTCCCAAACTTCAAATCAAACGCGCCGCCGCATCTCGCGCGCGACGTCTCGTCTAATTCTCCACACGCTTCAAACGAAATGTTCTCATCACGTGCCCGAGACGACGCGCTTTGGTTATCCTGCGCCTTCCTCATTCGGCTTCGAGAGCATCGAAACAGAGTCACCCGTCCGACCCTTTCTTCTTTTTCCTTTTCTTCTTCCGTTCCAAAGTTCAACTGAGTTTTCTTCTCGTGTTCGTACGACCCAACGGCGACGATCGAATAATCCATGTTTCTCCTTCTTCTTTTCTCGTCCATCTTTTCTTCTTCTTCTTCTTCCTCCTTCTCCTCCTCGTCGTTCGTGTCCATCCACACGGCGACGGTCGCGCCGTTCACCACCAGCGTTTTCTCCGCAACTTTTTTCCCTCTCTTCACCCCCATACTCGTTTGAAACAATGGGAGCTGCTCCCCCAAAAATCCAATCCAATTGTTCCGCAGAGAGAACAACAACAACAACAACAACAACAACAACAAAGCGAGAGACTCTCTCTCTTCTATCAGAAGGCCGCCGCCGACAGAAGACGGTTTAACGCGTGCTGCTGCTGTTGCTGCTGCTCGTTTTCTGGAACGCGCCGAGCACGTACGTCGACGCTCGAATGAGCGCGATCCACGAGCCGAGCAAGATGGCGTTCAATTTCAGTTCCTCCATCATCGGGGAAGAGGAGGAGGCATCCTTGTAGTCAAAGTCGTCGCGTTCTCTTCTTTGGTGGTCCATTTTGAGAAGTACTCTATAAAGAAAAACGATAGTATTAATAACGCGGAAACAACAAAGTTTGTGTGTTCGCGTCTTCTTCTTCTTAATAATAAGCGGCGAAGCGCGTTTTTTGTGTGTTGTCTTCTCGAACAAGAGCAAAGTCGTCAAAGGCGAATGATGAATCCGTCGTCTTTTGGAAGACAAAAAATGTGCAGCATTTTCTTGCAAAGCGTCAGTACAACCCTAATACTGCGTAGTACTTTTTTTGTGTCAGTACAACCCTAATAATGAGACGACACACCCTTTTTTTGTCGTCATTCTTTTTTTTTTTCGATCATCGAAAAGAATAATACTCGAACGAGATGAGGGAGAAAAAAATACGCGAGAGAGAGAGAGGAGGAAGAGGCTTTGACCATAAACCGCATTGTGTTGTTGTTGTTGTTCTTTTGTACCGATAATCGTCTTTGACGCACAGCGCGCGCGCGACGAGAACGACTTTGGACGACGACGACGACGACGACGTTTTTTGTTGGAGCACGACGAGCGACGAAAAAGACCAAACGACGACGACGACGACGACGAAGGGACCTCCTTTTTTAGGTGGTGGTCTAAAAAAAGATATCGTCGTCCCCTTCTTCATGGGGAAAACAACAACAGCAGCAGGAGGAGGAGGGCAAAACGAAGGACGACGACGACGACGACAAAAGTTGTTCGTCGATCGATTGATCGAGGACGTGGCTAAAGTCGATTTCGCGGCGCCAGCGCCGGCGTACTTGGAGAACGATCTCGGACAATCGAACGTGAGACGGTATCTGCTGGAACCTGGACCGAAAGACGGGTCGCACTCGAGGTGCAGGATCGTGAGGAAGAAAGACGCGTTTGGATATTGCACGTACGTTTTGTACGCGGATTGTCCTCCTCCTCATCAGCCGACGCCACCACAGCCGCCGTCTGGTTCGTCGGGAGTGTCGTCGTCGATGCAAGAGGAAGGCGCGAAAGGGCAAAACGGGAAAAGTCGTCGCCATGGACGGTTCGAGGCGAGAGCGCTGTGCGCGGCCAGGAAGAGGAAAAAATCGAGAAGGTAAACGCGCGCTCTCGTTTTTCCACTTTGAATGTATGTATTCGACGCGTTTGCGTTCATCCTCTTACACTTTCACTTACTCACACACACACTCTCTCTCTTTGGATGTGTGTGTGCGTCTTTTGATCTATCCATTTTTCCAGGTCGCGCATGGTGGTCTCGTTGGATGTGACGGATATACGCGAGAGTTCGTCGCAATATTTAGGAAAAATAGCGGCGACGAATGCCGCCGGAACTAGATTTGAGTTGTTCGACGACGGCGCTAAACCGGGCACGTGGGAGACGTTCGAAAGATCCGTGAGAGAAGATTACGAGGACTACAGCGAAGAAGAAGAAGAAGATCAAGAAAACGAGGACCATAAAGATAAATCAAGTCGAGAGGACGAGCACAACGAAGAAGAAGAAGAAGAAGAAGAAGAAGAAGAAGAAGAAGAAGAAGATGATGATGATGAAGAAAACGATGACTTGACTGAGGTGAAAAACAGAACGCGTCTCGGGACGGTGGAGTACAACTTGAACCCTCTTGGAATACACGGACCAAGACAGATGCGCGTAGAAATCGTCAACACGGAAGAGACGAAAGAAGGAGTCTCAGATGACGACGATACAACAAAACCTGTCATCGCTCGATTCAAAAATGTCTTACCCACGTGGAACAAAAAAATGAGCGCGTATTGTCTCAATTTTAACGCGAGAGTGACGAAACCGTCCGTGAAAAATTTTCAACTTTTGGTGGACGACGGAGAGGAGAAGGAGAAGGAGGAAAAAGATGGCGCGCGCGAGGATAAAGAGAAGAATGTAAATGATGCCACCATTGACTCATCGATGATTGATGACAATAAATCTATCGCGAAAAACGCGGCTTTGCTGAGAGAAAAACAACGGCGCAAGCGCGGAACGAGATGGCAAAAATGGGTTTTACAATTTGGTAAAATAGGCGAGGACGTGTACACGATGGATTTTAGATACCCATTTACGCCCTTACAGGCATTCATGGTGTGTGCAACCTCTCTGGATAAAAAACTCGGCTGCGAGTGAATCATTTATTTTTAATAAGAGTTGCATTTTGCAACCTGTTCATAAATTTACTACTAAACTACGACATCCGCGGTTCCTTCTACGTCTACCACGCCCCACGACTCTAAAGTCCATTTCATGTTTTTGCTACTACTATCACTACTTTCTACCTTCATCTCTCCTATCGAACAATTCCTCACGATCCCTCTGTTCTTCTCGCCGCTAAGATCTTCGTCGACTAAATATTCGCGCAATAACAACAAAACGCCGGCGTGTGTGACGACGGCTATCGTCGGGTCGCCGCTCTCTTCATCTCCTTCTTCATCTTCATCTAACACGCTCCTCACCGCATCCTCTATGCACTCTCTCACTCTCACTAAAACGTCGTCCACGCTTTCTCCACCTTCTCCTAAACATTTCAATCGTCTCCTCTTCTCTTCGTTGTCGTTCTTTCCTCCTTTATCGTTTCTCGTTCTGCTCTCGCAAAACACCGCCCACGCCTCGGGGAATCGAATCGGTGCCATTTTCCGTTCGCACCCTTGCAAAATACCCACGTGTCGTTCTCGTAACTTTGGAGTTTCGATGATTTTCGTCGTCGTCGTCGTCGTTTTCATCATCATCATTCCTCGAGCCGTCTCCGAACATCTCCGTAAATCCGACGTAAAAATCTTCCGAATATTTTTTTTTGGCATCGTCATCATCTTTTTTTGTAACGTCTCTCGCAACCCTTCGATCTGCGTCGACCCTTCGAGATTGACCTCCGTGTCCAGCTGGCCTTGAATTATCCCGAGCGCGTTGTGCCCGGTTTTCGCGTGGCGGAGTAAGAGAACGCGCACCACTTTCGTCTTTTTCGTCTTTTTTTTCGTCACGCGTACAGTCGTCATAAAGGGGATTCGTCTTCTTCTTCTTCTTCTTCTTCTTCGGGAGGAAAATCCCCTACTCCTCTGAGTAATGCGACACGGGGAAACGTTTCTTTTGTTGTTGTTGTTGTTGTTGTTGTTGTTGTTGTTCTTCGAGAGGCCACACCAGGGTTTAGCGCGTCTTTCTCGTCTCGAAGATAAAATCTCTCTCTCTCTCTCTCTTTTTCGATAATGCGTGTGCGCGCGACAACAACAACAAAGCTTTCGCGCGCGCGTGTCGTGTTCACAGAAGAGTCATCTCTTTATGTATGTGTGTGTGACGAATCCAATAATCGAAGAGAATTATTGAGACCCCACAAGAGGACGCACGAATATACCTACTCCCCTTTTCTTTTCTTCTTCTTCTTCAAAAGACCTTTGAAAACCCTAAATGTACAAAGCCTAACTCAAAGGGAAAAGTAGTAGCGAATCATCACATCATCGAATCATCATCATCCGCTTTTTATAGAGGAAGAGATGAGTCAGAGGTTTTGGACGATACTACTCCACCACGGATATCCATAGCAGAGTCTCCACACCAGAGAGAGAGAGAGAGAGAAAGAGAGAGAGAGAGAGTGTGTGTGTGTGTGTGATTTTTTTTTTCAAAGACTTTGAAAGAAAGGACGACGACGACGACGACGACGACGACGACGATGTTGAAAACTCTCAAAGTCGCTCGGATTCGCGAGGTTTTTTCTTCTGTGTGTTCCTTCAATCAGAATCGACCCGGGAACGTGACGGTGAAATGCCTCGTCGCGCTGGCGCTGGCTGAAATCGCGCGGTTCGCGAGAGAAGAAATCAAGTTTCGCGTCTGGTGCCGCCAAGGGAGAGAACAAGGAGGGACGCACGAACTGACGGAAGAAGAGAAGAAAGAAAACAAGGAAACCGGGAAAGTGCCCGAAATGAACGAGAGACGAATGCCTACGAAAGATTTACTGGAAGAACCGACGGAGGAGGAGAAGAAAGACGCGGATCGATTGATAGATTTTATAAACGCGAAGAGACGGAAAGACTCGATGGTTATCGTTGGAAAGTCGACGATCCCAAACGCTGGGTTAGGTTTATTCGCGGATTGCGATATAACAGAAGGCGAACGCGTGCGCGGCGCGACGTACGGAGGTCGAATCATGAATTTCAACGACGCGAAGAAGATTCCAATAGGAGAAAAAGATTACGTGATGGCGTTGCATTTGAACGTGCATGTAGACGCGAAAGAACACTACGGATACATGGCGAGGTATATAAACGATACGTATAAGACGGATAAAAGTAGAAACTGTAAATTTTTAAAAATGAGGATAGAGAATAGAGCGAGCGTCATCGCCATGAGAGATATCAAGAGAGGCGAGGAGTTGTTCGCGGAGTACGGGAGCGGGTATTGGAGAGCACGGAACGGGGAGATTCCCGCGGATGAAGGAGACGTGGCGAATTTTAAGAGAGACGTGGAAAAAGCGAAAAAATTGACCGAATCGGGAGGGAAGTATAAGAGTAGGAGTAAAAAGACGCACTCGAAGGAGTTTAACAACGCATCGGATTTGCTGGAGAGAGAAGGGAAAGGGTTGGATCCAGAGAGCATATTTAAGAAAATTCCTTCGTAGTTACTCAATACTAAAGCCGGAGAATAGTGAGAATAGTCAGATTACTATGATACATATGTACATACAAAGTGCATAATTATACAACGCCAAGTTCGACTTCTTTTTCCAATTTCACGCTCAACTCTTCCGCTTGTT
>MDSZ01189724.1_pt1 | contig 11579 bp, 9 predicted proteins | sample 811201 | NCBI WGS metagenome assembly MDSZ01 (sample SAMN05326647, study PRJNA326480) | marine metagenome | isolation source: seawater | place: Indian Ocean: North | collected 2010 | reverse complement strand
CGACGGATGACTAAAAGTTATTCTTTCGTTCGGAATTGTTCCACCGTAACGGGCAAATTTATAATTGCTAACGAAAGTTACGCACTTGCTGCTTAATTAACATTGTTAATTAAGTAAACGGGGTTTGGGGCACCTGGCAACAGAACGCCCCTTTTAATAATAAAAAAATTAATCTTTAGTAAAATTATAAATAACTTCAGCAACTTTTTTATATCCTTGAATATTATAATGACCACTTAATTCAAAAGGAAAGAGTTTTTTTGGATTTTTTTCATTTTCAAATACTTCCTTATGAATATTGATAAATTTAATATCCAGTTTATTAACAATTGATATTATTTCATCAAAATACAGTGATTTATCTGGGAAAGTTTCATCTTTAAAATAATACTTAGGTGATGGTAAATATACAAAATAAAAATCTGATTTATTTTTTTCGGCTAATTTTTTTGTCAAAAATAAAATTTGCTCAAATTCTTTTAAATTATCCTCATTATTTAAATCTAAATTATTCTTAGGATATATTATACTTTTTATTGTTGATCTTACTTTAGTAAGTCTTAAAAATTTAAATTTTTCACCTTTTGATCTTATTAAAATATTTTTTCTCTTTTCAGCATCAATAAATTTTTGTTTTTCTTTTAGATTTTGAAAAAAATTTTCATCCATTAAATATTTTATAAGAATCTTATTTCTTAATTCATCTTTCAGATCTGATAAATCATTCCCTTCATAGTACATAAAAATAATTTTTTTTGCATTTTTTGGCAAATACTCTTTCAACGTTGCATATTCTATTAATGGTCCATTTCTTCCATATCCTAAATTTAAAACTTTTTTATTATGTATTTTTCTGATAACTGATGAAATATCATGAGGTCTATTAACACAATAGCCATGAGTAAAAGAATCTCCAACAAAGACATAATCGATTTCATTATTATCCCATTCATCGTCAGGATTATTGAAACCATATCTATCACTTAAATTGATTGAATAATAACCATTTTCATTACAAAAAATTGTTAAAGAATTTGATACACCGCTTAATGAATGAATTTTAATTTTTGATTTTAAATTTAATTCACTTGGATAAAAATAAGGCACTGTATTTGGCTGAGATTCTTTTAAATCTCTATAAACTTGATATTGGCTTCGCTCATCCCAATCATCCCCAGATAATATTTTATATTTTTCTTTTTTAGCGTTTAAATCAAAATTTTTATTTTCTTGTTGATTTATCAAATATATTTCAAATAAAAATGAAAAAATTATTATCAAAACAATTGTTAAATTAAAAATAACATTAAAAGTTTTACTTATTTTAAAAGCAAGAAATGAAACAAATAAGAATAGAAAACAAAAAATATAATACTTTAAGTAATGCCCTCTAATAGTGCCCTCAAAAATAATTTCAGACTTATAAACCAAATAAATTAAAAATAATAATGAAATTAAAATACTAAAATAATCAAATTTCTTTTTTAGAAAATTCATTAGGAAGTCAAAATTATATTAATACTTGCGGTCTTTTTTTTGTTGTTGGTCAGCATTATAAACTTTACTTTTTTTTCCTATCCAATATTCCCATTTATGTTTATTTGAATTAAGCCATTTATTAGCTGCATCTTTATAAGACATACCATCTACATCAGTATATGCTGCCATAGTACCAATATCTAGGGTCGTAAAATTTATTTTTTGGAAAGCTTTAAATGCCTTTGGGTATTTTTCTACAAACTGTGTACTTGCTATTTTTTTTAATGAACCTTTGGGTGATCCACAACGTCCATCACCTCCCTCTACTATTGAACAACCATCATTATATTCAGGAAAATTAATCATTGTAAAACCCTCCCTATCAGTGAAATTTGGAGTCCAATTAAAAATAATTACTCCGCGTCCTTGATTCTTAGCAATAGAAAGTTCAGACCAAAGAGCTTTCTCATCACCTGCGAATTCAACTTTCCATAAATTATTTAGTTCAAGAGCCTCTAAACGTTCTGAATAAGTATTACCATGCCAAGTTATATGACCATCTAACATGAGCCCCTTATTTCCAGAGCTTTTAAAATTTTTTACACACTCAGGGTTTTTTAGAGCGTTCCAGTCTGGTAAACCAGGGCATAAGTTTTTTTCAATTACCCAAGTTGGTACTCCCATTTCCTCTTGAGTATACGCTGCGTGTTGACCAGCATCGACTGCCCCACCACTTTTTAAAGCATCGCTATAAGGTTTTCCAAAAACATTATCCCAGACTTCATGAGATAGCGAAACATCTCCATTACTTATCTTTTTATAAACACCCTGACTATCCTCAGAAGCATAGTTAACTGGATAACCCATATTCTCAAATATTCCACCAATTACATAGGCCATTACTATTTGAGTTGTCCAACTATGTAGTGGAATTACTATTTTTGCTAAACCAATATTGCACCATAAAAAGTTTACAAATATAATTAGTAAAATTTTCCTCATGATAGAAAATCATAACACAAAAAATTTGTTTGGACTATTGTATATTATCTATTTTAGCAATCATGCCAACCTGATAATGTCCAGGAACGTTACAAGCAACTTCAAGCTCTGCGTCTGTATTAAACTTCCAAATTAATTCTCCGCTCTGGTTAGGCTCTAATAAAAGACTATTTGAATGAGAATGACTCATTGAATGATCTTTTTTTGATAATTCCTTCATTTTTTTTCTATCAATTTTATCTGCTAATAAAATTTCATTTTCTACCATTTTTATCATTTCTGGTTGATGCTTCAGATGCATCTTTTTTGTAGCTATATTAAATTCGTGAACTAATTGACCAAAATTATAAACGATAAATTTAATTGTTTGATTTTTTTTTATATTAAATTGACTTGGCTCATAATAATTGTCGTACATTTTCACTTCAATTACTTTTGAAACATCATTGAGATTTCCTTTTTCACCTATCATTTTCATTGAACTAGCAAACGAAATAGTTGGAATTAACATTATTAAAAAAATAAATTTTTTCATAATCCATTCATATAATTTAAATTTTGTATTTAAATTATCTTTTTGACACAGCGTCATGTTGTAATATTATATTATTAAAAATAAACAGCATTACCAGAGAAATAAAGTCCTCTTAAATATTTGCTAAATCTTTTAGGAATAAATTTCGATTTTTTTATAAGTTCAGATGCAATTAAATAATTTTTTGGATCAAATTTAATTTCAATTACATTCATATAATCATTAGAATTTAAGTTTTTGACATTAAATTTGTTTATCAACTTATAATTTATTTTTCTATCATAAGTAATTCTCACAATATTTTTAAATTCATAATAAGACCTAATATAGGAAACTTGTATTTTTGGTTCTAAATCAAAATAATTTATATATTCTAAAAAATGTTTTTTATTTTTATCATGAAGTAATTTATTCCTATAAGAAAATATATCTTTTAAATCAGCTTTGTGTCTATCAGCATTAATGATTATTTTTGAACCTAAATTATTTTTTTTTGATTTAATCTCATAAAATATATTTTCTGAATCCTGATTATACCAACGAATTCTATATTTCTTTCTATTAGAAATTCCACTCAAATTATCTCTTGCTAAATTAAAATCAGGAGTATCAAAATATATACTGTTTACAACTCTATCATCAAAAGTTTTGACTATATTTTGAGAGTTATCTTTCCAGCTTGAAAAATTCAAATCAAATTTGTTGTTTAAAGGAATTTTGATTTCACTCCTCACTGCTTAACTCCACTATATAACTTTTTGACATTAAATTTTTTAGTTGGCATTTTATTGCCATTATAAACAAAATTACTTTCTTTTTGAACTATGCTCATATCACATCCGGTAGAGTCTACTATATTCAATTTTGCACCATCAAAATAAGATTTTTTTTTATAAACAGCAAAATCGTACCATTCACAATTTTCGACGTTTACATTATTACCCTTAACTTCACTTGAGTCTTTGCTTGCAACTCCAATTTTAGAATTTTTTACAAAAATATCTTTGATAAAAATTTTACTTTCTTCACCAGCAGAAATTGCTTTGTCACCTATCTTATTAAAACTTAAATTTAGAAGATCAACACTTGATCCCGAAAAATCTACTCCGTCACCACCTATACTTTTAAAGTTACCTTTATAAATTTTTCCGTTACTAAAATCAAAATCAATTGCATCGGATAATATATTGTTCATTTGTATACCGTTTATATCAAAGTATGAATTAACTATATTTAAACCATCTTCAGAAATTGCTCCAAAAATTTTAATATCTTTTAATTCAATTTTTGAATTTATGATATTTATTCCTCCAGTTAATTGAATTAATTGATTATTAAAATAATCTACGTTGTAAAATTCAGTATAGGTAATTTTTGAACTTTGAGAATAATCATTATTAGAATTTAAATATAAACCTTTCCAATATTTTGTTGAATTCATTGGTTGTAAAATTATTGGTTTACCCTCTTTTCCTTCAAAATTAATTTTTCCATTTTCTATTTGAATAAAAGAATTATCAGCAAATGAGATAATTGTGTCCTCCTCAATTTTCAAGTTGTATCCTGATGGAATTATCAAAGGTTTATAGAATTTGTATGAACCCTTACGTAAAATATATTCATTATCTTTTAATGTGAGCCTATTCAAATTTTCATACTTTCTCTCACTAAATAAGTATGATGGTCTAAAAATAAATTTTTCAATTTCAATCTCATCAAAAAATAAATTTTTATTCTCATCTTCATATTCAACAATTAAATATTTATATTTATCTTTGTCTTTTAAAAAATTTAATTTAAAATTTTGAGTATTAACTATTTCAAATTCACTTGGTTTAATTTCATTGTTATAAGAAAAAATCTTTGATTTACAGTTAATACATTTTTCTTTTTCCGAGTAGAAAACATTTTTTATATTTATTTTTTCACTTGTTAAATTTAAGACATCTAAGTTTCCATTATCAAATGCTCTTAAATATAATTTTTTTTCAAAAATTTTTTTATTATTTGTAGTATTAAATTTAATATCTTTTTTTTCTTCTTTCTTAAATATTTTGCTATTTTTTATGTATAAGATATTTTTTTTTATAATTTCTGGATTTAATTTTTGTTCACATATTTTATTATACTTTGAACAAATTTCCTTATTTTTAGAAACCAACAAATCAATATTTTTTTCTATATTATCTAAAGATTCATAGAAAACTTTTTGAAATTTAGGAATTTTAAACAAAATATTTTGATAAACTCTATTTGGTCTTCTCATGCCAATTTTATCCAAATCTCTAAAACCGTGATCTCTTAATATTGGTTCCATTTTTAGAGTATAGGGATCTATATAATACCTAATATTATAATCAGAAACACTATGCAGAGAACCAAAAACATAGACAATTGCCAATGAATTCGCAAATTTATCTACATCCAAAAAATTTTCAATTTGATATATTTTTTTTTTATCATTAATTATTGCTACATCTAAAATAGATTGAGCAATCCGTTTTAAATTTTTATTTGTGTAAATTCCTGGAATATTTGATTTTACCATTATCTCTTTTGGATTGTTTACACTAATAAAGTTTTTTCCTTGCCACCTTGACATGTGACCAATATTTTTTACTTTTTGATTCTTTAAGCTTACTATTTGAGTATTTTCATTAGTAAATCTAAAAATTGGTGCCTCTTTAATCTTATTTCTCGCATAAAAAGAGTCGGAGTATTGTTCTTCCATCAGCATTAAACCCCAATTATCTCCATTTAATTTTACCTTGATCATTTCATATTTCGTAAAAAGGTTGCCATCTTTCTTTAATAAATCTTCAATCAAAAAATTAAATGGGAAATCTCTATTTTCGGGCATAATGATCGAAAACTCATTCATACCTAGTATTGATTTCTTTTTTCTTAATTTAAATTTCAAACTCCATTGTTTTATGTTTCCCCAATGGTCACTTAAATCTCCCTTGAGTCTAATTCTTGCATTATAAGATTTATTTTTGAAATTAACTACTCCGTTAACCTCTTGTGGGTTTACTAATCTTCTAAACTTCAAAGCTTCTATTCTATCTTTTCTGAGTTTTTCTAAATCTTCGAAACTTATGTCAATTGAAATATTTTCAAAACTTTTTTCTTTAAAAAAAAAATCTTTACTTGCAATTGTAAGTTTTTTTGAAAAATTTATATATTTATTTTCATGTATAGGTATTGATCTTAAAAAAACTGGTTGTTTTAAAGATATCTTTATTGATTGTTCTAAATCTCCTTTCAAGCCAGGAGTGGAAAAAAAAGAAAATATAAAAACTAATAATAAAAAAACCAAAGAATAGATGAAATATAATCTATTTCTTTTTTTTTCTAATCTAAATAACTTCACTTATTTTTAATTTTAATCAATAACTTTATTTTCATAAAGTGAAAATTTAATATCTGTAAATTTTTTATTTACATCTTTAATTAACTTTTGAATATTATCAACATTATCAAAAACTAATCTATAATATATTATGACTGTATTATTTCCCTGCTCAAACTTTACAAAACTAGCTTCAACAGTGCTATTTTTTAAAACCTCTAATATTTCCTGAAAGTATTTTTCTTTATTTGCATCAGATGTCTCAACTATGAAATTAAAATCGTTCTTTACACTGAAACTGTTGTTTGACAAAACAAACCAAATTATAGCTATAATAGCGAAAAAAATAATTGTTGTTGCGTAGATTTGACCTGCTCCATAACCAATTCCAATTCCAATAGCTAAAAATAAAAAAGCTAAATCCTCTGGTTCCTTAATTGGTGTTCTGAATCTGATAACTGAAAGTGCACCAACCAATCCTAAAGATAAAGCTAAAGAGGATTTAACTATTAAAATTACTAAGAAGGTAATCAAACTTAACAAAGGTATTATAGGAGAGATTTGAATTTTTGAGGATAAAGAATTCGACTTATTCTTGTAAACATACATTAAAATGAATGATGTTACCGTGCAAAATATTAAAGAAACAATTATTAAAAAATAGTCGTTTTCTTGAGACGTTTCTAAAATTGAGTCTATATTAGTTAGCTCCATAATCTAATTTATAAAGTAAAATTTATAACATAATTATTCATTAATTCTTTGAATAGCAAATGAAAAATTAATCCAAAAAATTGTTGCAGTGAAAGAAGTGAAAAAACTACCTGACGGAATGATTGGTAAAATCGAAATTAACATAAAAATTGAAGAGCTAAATATAAATATATCATTATACTTTCTAAAAAGGTTAATACCTCTTATTATACAAAATACTAAGTAACCCATTATTAATAAGTAACCAAATAATCCTATTTCAGATAAAAACTCAAAATGAATTTGATGTGGATGGGTAGAGCTAGAGGAAAATGAATTCATAACAAAATATTCCTTTTTAAGACTTTGATTTCTAAAATTTTTAATTCCAACTCCAAAAATAGGATTTTCTAAAAACATTTTAATGGAAGTTCTATAATGCAATATGTGTCTATTAGAATTATAAATATGACTTATCCCAGTTTTTTCTTTTCCAAAAAAAATTTGTTTAAAAAAACGATTCTTAAATTCCTTTTGACTACTAAACAAAACTGAAAAAAATAAAAGAAATACTCCAATAAATAAAAATTTCTTTTTTAAGGAAACATCAACTAAGAAAAAATAAAAAATAGTTATGCCTAATAATACTTTAAAAAAATTTGCTCTTTCTCCAATTAAAAAAGAAATAATTAAGAAAACTAACAAAAAAAAATAAAATAGTTTTTTTTCAACTTTATAAAAAAAGGTTAAAGTCAAAAACAGAAAGCCAAAGTAAAAACCACCAATTTTTAATTCATCTCCAGAAAAACTTGCTAACCTACCTGGATAATCTGAGGTAAATCCAAATGTATTAAAACCAAATAAAAATTCAAATAGAATATCAAAAGTAACTATTACAAAAAATATTGACCAGAATTTTACAATCGTTAACAAATATTTTTTTTGATTTAGAGATAAATAATAGGATATTGCAAAAGCTAAAAGTACAAATCGAATAAAACCAATAGCTCTTATTAAACTACTTTCATTTTGAGAAATAAAAATTGAATTAAGAATTAAATAAATCCAGATTAAGACTAAAAATAAAAAGTCGTAATTTTTGAGATAATTAAATTTAGCATTTTTATATAATTCATAAATAAAAAAAACAATAATTAATAAAATGAGTATATTAGAAATTAAAGTTCCTATTAAAATTGATATTGGCAAAAAAAGAATTAAATATAAAACTTTTTTATCAAAAAAAGGAATTTCAAAGAATTTCATTAAACTTTATTCAATTATAAATTTTGAAAGATTTGGTTTAAAATAATTTGGTCCTTTCATAACCTTCCCTGACTCATTATAAATAGGTTTACCTTTATCATCCAATTTACTCATATTAGAATTTTGTACCTCATTAAAACATTTATCTAAATTAATTCCAAATGCATGTCCAGCGCCGTAAGTTACATAAAGAATATCAGTTAATGCATCAGCAACTTCAACCAAATCTTTTTTTTTCATAGCCGAGTTTAGTTCATCAAGCTCTTCTTGAATTAAATCTATTCTTAATCTGTTAATTTTATCAGTACTGAATGAAGCTTTATCTTTAACTTCTTGACCAAAAGTCTTCATGAAAATTCCAACTTTATCAAAATTTGTCATTTTGCTCCTATTAGTTTTATAAATTTTAATATATATATATTTTTAATTAATCAATGAAATATAGAAAAGAATATGACAGCATAGGAGTTATAAATGTCCCAAATGATAAATACTGGGGCGCATCAACTCAAAGATCAAGCAAGTATTTTGATATTGGAGATTTTTTAGTCAGACCAATAGTTATTAAGTCAATCGCAATAATTAAAAAAGCTGCTGCAATCGTTAATGAGAAAAATGGTGATTTGGATAAAAAAATAAAAAATGCTATTGTTAAAGCATCCAATGAAATTGTGTCCGGAAAACTGAGTGATAATTTCCCACTAAAAGTTTGGCAAACAGGATCGGGAACTCAAACTAATATGAATGTTAATGAAGTTATTGCAAATAGAGCAATCGAAATTTTGGGAGGTAAAAAAGGATCAAAAAAACCAGTTCATCCTAATGATCATGTAAATAAATCTCAATCAACTAATGACGTTTTTCCAACAGCGATGCATATGGCGGTAGCAATAAGAGCTAATGATAAATTGATACCAAGTCTTAATTTGCTAAATAAACAATTAAAAAGAAAAGAAAAAGAGTTCAAAAAAATTGTTAAAATAGGAAGAACTCACTTGCAAGATGCAACACCATTATCTTTGGGTCAAGAATTTTCAGGTTATCATTCACAACTATCAAAATGTATAGAAAGAATAAAAAAAGCTTTAGAAGAAATATATTTTTTAGCTCAAGGAGGTACAGCTGTTGGAACAGGTTTAAATACTAAAAAAGGCTTTGATAAAAAAATTGTAAAAGAAATAAAAAAAATAACAAAACTCCCATTTAAACCTTCAAAAAATAAATTTGCTGCTTTGGCTTCTCATGATGCAATTGTAAATTTTTCAGGAACTATGAACACCACAGCAGTCTGTCTAATGAAGATTGCTAATGATATTAGATTTTTAGGATCTGGTCCGAGAGCTGGATACGGAGAATTAATCCTACCTGAAAATGAACCTGGATCTTCGATAATGCCAGGTAAGGTTAATCCCACACAATGCGAGGCTGTTACTATGGTTTGCGTAAAAGTGATTGGAAATCATAATGGAATTACCATGGCAGGTTCTCATGGACATTTTGAATTGAATGTATTTAAACCTTTAATTATCCATAATATATTGCAATCAATTCACATAATGTCAGACTCAACGAAAAGTTTTGCAAAATATTGTGTTGCTGGTTTAAAAGCAGATAAAGTTAGAATAAAGGAATTATTAGATAATTCTTTAATGCTTGTAACTGCCTTAGCACCTAAGATTGGATATGATAACGCTGCAAAGATTGCAAAAACTGCACTTAAAAATAAAACAACTCTAAAAAAGGAAGCTTTAAAAACTGGTTTAATAAATGAAAAAGATTACGATAAAATAGTTGATCCTAAAAAAATGATTTACCCTTCATAATTATCAAAAATTTTATTAGCAAAATTTTTTATTTCAATAAAATTTTTAAAAGATTTTTTTTCTAAATTAAAATTTGATATTAAATTTTCAATTTCGATAGATGTTTTTTTATTATCTAAAAGAATATTATTAAATTCAAGAATATTTTTTTGTATGTTATAATTAAAATTTATTTTTATATTATCAATATTCTTTCTACTATTTTTTTTTGTTTGAAAAAATTTATAAAATCTGTTGTTATCACTAACTATAATTAACAATTCACCGTTTAACTGAAGTTCTCCATCATTATAAAAAAGATTGCTGTCTGTAAGTTCAGTTAAACCAATTTTAGAGAGTTTTACTTTCGTTTCATTGAAATCAATTACTCCCTGCTCTACTTTAAAATTTAATTCTAGATCCTCAAATACCTTTATTTTTGTAATCTTTGGTGCTTTTAAAGAAATAAGTAAATTTAAGTTATCGTTATAAAAAATTTCTGATTTTAATATTTCGATTAGTACCGAATCTTGTTGAAATATTTTAAATAAATTTATCTTCTCTAGGTCTATATTTAAAAAAAGAAAAAAAGGTTTAAAATTAATTTCACCATTATATTGGATATTATTGTTGAGCAAATTAGAATTATTTGACTCTAATATAAAAGAATTTTTTTCAATTTTATATTTATGATTTAATTTAGCATTTAATAAATTTATTTCGGTAACCCCATTTTTAACATTATCTTTATTTTCTTGAATGTTATCAAAATTAAATTTTATTTTTTTTGACTCTATTTTTGATTTAAATAATGAATTATTAAAATCATTTTGAAGCTTTGAGGTGAATGGAATATTAAAAATTTGACCATTTAAATTTATTGTATTTAATAATTTTTCTTGATCATAAAACATGTTTGCTTTTACAATTTTCGTAATTGATAGAATATCTTCATTCATCTTACTCTTAAAAAAGAAGTTACTTTTTTTAATTTTTAAATTTTTTTCAGATAATTTTTTATTAATAAGTTTTGTCAAAAAACTAAAATTATCTTTGTTAAATAATAAATTTGATTCCTCTAATTCTATTTTCTTAATTGCTAAATTTTCCCTTTTAAAAAAATTTTTTTGAAATATAAAAACTTTTAATAATTTTACATCAGCAATTTTATCTTTTTGCTTAATTTTATTATCTAAAATAATAACGTCTTTTATGATATAATGAGGACTAGGAAGAATTACATAAGTTATATCAGACGATAGATTGAAATTAATCTTGAATTCATTTTTAAGTTGTTTCTCTATCTCTTTTTGAACCCATAATTTGTCGTAGAGATTTGGTATAGTCAAATAAAAAAAATAACAAAATAACAAAGTAATTAATAAAATTAAAACTTTATTAAAATTACTTACTTTTTTTAATGATTTTAAAGAAACAAAAATATTTAATT
>MDSZ01142810.1_pt1 | contig 11579 bp, 1 predicted proteins | sample 811201 | NCBI WGS metagenome assembly MDSZ01 (sample SAMN05326647, study PRJNA326480) | marine metagenome | isolation source: seawater | place: Indian Ocean: North | collected 2010 | reverse complement strand
TATCTTGTAAATTATTATATTTCCCAGATAAATCACTAAATAATATTTTTAAAGAATTTATTTCTTTATCATAATATGTTAATCCTTTTCTACCAATATATTTATATAATGTTATTACTGGTTTATTATTAGAATTTATATTATATAAATTTCTTAATATTTCATTAGTTTCAATTGAAGGATTAGTTAAATTTTCAAAATCATTAAATACTAATATTCCATTTTTTACATTAAAAATCCAATTACCACCTTTTTTACCAAAAGGTATGTTTTTTAAAAGTTCATTACTTTGTTCTAATGATCTTTCAGTATATAAATTATATAAATATGGCTGAATTAACATATTATTTTCATTATAATATTGATTATAATTAAACTGTAAAGAATCTTGTATAATATTATTTCCACATATATCTTTTTTACTATAAGATGATGTATTTTCATTATATAAATTTTGAATTTGATCTAATTTTAAATTCTTATATCTTCTAATTGTACCAGTATAATCATCTACTATACTGCATTGTGATATATTTTCAGAATTTGTATTATAATTTTTAAAATCACTATTTGTTAATTTACAAAATTCAGCTGTTCTTATTTTTCCACTTATATCAAAATTTGGTATTTTTGGAATTTTATCAATTAATAAATCATCTTCTAATGTATTAGTATTAAAATTTATATTTATTTCTTCATACCAATTTTTTTTTTCAGATGTATATGGAAAACCAAATGATTTTTTTAATAACATATTTATTATTTCTTTATTATCTAAATTACTTGTGTCTATATTTGACATAATACTTAATATAAATAATTATTTTAAATAAAATAATTATTTGTATTATAATTAATAAAAATCATTTTCTTGTTTAATAAAAAATAAATTATTATAAATATTATCTATACTCAAAAACAATAATTCTATATTATTGTATAATTTATCTATATTTACAATATTTAAAATTGCTAATTTTTCATTATATAATTCATTAACTGTAAAATTTATATTATATTTAAATTTAAAGAAATTATAAAGTATATTAAAATTTCTATAAACTATCTTATAATTTTTAAATATTTCATCATATAAAGATGTAATTAATGTTGTAGTAAATTTAATAAAATAAGTATTAGTTATACTATTATTGGATAATTCATATATTTCACTTATACTTTGTAATAATCCACTATTATTACTAATTTTTATATCATTTATAGTAATTTCTTCTATTATATTATCATTAATAATAAATAGTAAATTAAATAAATATACTAACCTTAAATTTATATCATAAATATTTCTTTGTAATTTATTAATTTTAAAGATAAAAGTTTTATCAAAAATTATATTATAACTTAAATCTAATAAATTAAATGTATTATCATACTTAATATCTTTTAAAATATATTCTATATTATTTTTATTTATATTAGTTGATCTTATTTTACTTTTATATAAATTTATATCTAAGAAATTGTCTAAATTTAAGCTATAAGAATATGAATTTAATGTATTACTAATATCATATAAGTTGTCTATTTCATTATTACTATTATTACTATTATTACTATTAGATATATTTATTATATTATTGTTTCTATAAATAGGAATATCATTAAAAAAAATAGGATGTATATCAAAATTATTTAATATTTCATTATTATATTCTAATTCATTTGATAATGTAAATCCTATTGCAATATTAAATGTATTATTGGATAATTGCAAATAATTTTGTAAATTTAATGGATTATTATCAAAACAATTATATACATTATTGTCTGTTAACTCTAGTAAGTATTTATTATCAAATTTTTGATTTAAAGTTTTTTCTAATGTTAATTGATTGTTATTTACTTGATAATTTAAAATAGTATTATTATTATAGTTTTTAAATATAAATTTACTACTATTTTCTATATCAATATTATTATAAAAATTTTCTTCAGTTAACCCTATTATATGTTGATTATTATTAATATTACTTATAGATAAAAATATCTTATTTTGTAATATATTATTTATATTATCTTCTGTATTATTTATTATATCATTTACATTGTATAAAATATTACTATTATCGTAAGAATTAATAATATTACTATTCAAAAATATATTTTTATCAAAAAATAATAATTTATTATTATTTAAATTATTTAATATTACATTAGAGTCTTCAATTATCTTTTCATTATAAATATGAAATATATATTCTTGGAAAATTATTTTAAAAGTATTATTATCAGAATTATAGTTATAATTATAGTTATTTTGATTAATTAGTTTATTTTTTATATTTTTTAGTAAATTACTAGAAATATTTAATTTATTTAAATCTAAATAAATTTGTAGATTAAATAATATATTATTTCCAATTATTTCATTTATTTTAATATTAAATGATAATAATGTATTAGTAAAATTATAAATATTATTACCGTCATATAAATTTGAAATATATTTATAAATCAATTCATTTACTTTATATTCAAAGTCTTTCTTATAAAAATCTATACTTAATAAATTATTTATTTTAAAAAAATTATAATAATTTAAAATTTCATTGTTATTAATAAAAATATTATTTAAATTTTGATAAAAACAATTACTATAATTTTCATTTAGTAAAGTTAATGATGAATCAAAATAATAATTAAAATATTTTATATGTGTTTTATTTAAATTTATATTATCACTACTTTCAAATAAATATAAATCACTAATATCTATAGCAATTGATGATGGATCTTCTTGTGATGTTTTATATTTTCTAAATAATATTCTATTTTCACTTTTTTTGTAAATAATATTATGATTTAAATTTTGTAATGTTAATCCACATATTGATTTTTTACTTATATTAGCATTTGTTTCACTAATTTCTTTTTCAAAAACATGTTGATTTAAAAAAATTCTATTTTGTAAAAATGATAAATCATAATTACTATTTACTAATTTATAATTATCTAATATATTTGTTTTATAAGATTCAGTATTGCTTGAACTAATAATATTGTTATTTAATGAAAATATCTCTTTATTTAATACTATATTATTTTTGGTTTGGATATATCCCCCCATATTTGGAAACTTTTCTGAATAATAATATAATATATGAGGAGTTGTAACATCTATTGTTAACTCAGTATACCCATTTGCTAAACCAGGTAATTTTATAAAATTTATATTTTTATTATATTCTATTCCACCATTGTGAATACCATCCTTTGTTGTTGAAAACTTGATAGGATTATAAAAATTTTTAAATTTATTTTGATAAAATCTATAATTACCTAATGATAAAAATAATGTTTTTTGAGCTGTTGCCGTAAAATCATAACCACTAATTGTATAATATTGATAATTATAATTAATATTATTTATACTATTATCATATTCAATATCTACAATAAATGATTTATCTATTATTTTATTATTATTGTAAATATTTTTTAAAGGATCATATATTTTAAATTCAATATGTTTTGAATTTATATTATATAAAAATATATCTTCTGTTATTTGATAATTTTTATAATGTGAAAATTCTATACTTACTCTATTAAAATTATTTAAACAATTTAATGTTATATTTCCATAATAATATTTATGTATTGTAATATCATTTATACTCAATCTTTCAAAAGATAAATCACTTGTTATATTTATTATATTACTCATATCTTCATTAATTAATCTAAAAGCATTTGATATATCACAAATTATATTATAACTTCCATCAAATAATCCATATTTAAAATAATCATTATAACTGTTGTTATTAAATAAAATATAACTTAAATCATTAATGCTATTAGAAACAAATGAATTATTATAAAATGGTTCAATATGTACTACATCTATATTACGTATTGTTTTAGAAATTAAATTAAAATCATTACTTACTTCATATATTATTTCTTGACTTCCAAGACTATTAATATCTATATTTTGTACTATTTTTAATCGTTTATAACTAATAGTATCAAAATAATAATCTTTTATAATTGCTCCTAATTCATTATATACTGAATATATTTCATGATATTGTTTATTATTATATATTTTATTATTTGTATTTGATTCATAATTTAAATTTATTATTGGAGGAAATTTTACTGTATTAATATATCTTATTATAGAAGAAGAATTATTGTTATTATCAATTACATTATATATTTGATTATAATTATTTTCATTAAATAATATATAGTTATTTGAAATTTCATTACTATCAGATTGTTTTATATAACTTAAATTTATTATGTAGTCAGAATTATTTATATTATTTTTAAAAATATAAATTCCATCAACTATATCATTTATTCTTATTCCTGGATCATAAAATTCAATAATACTTTCATTAATTGTAAAATAATTTGGATAATTATTGTATATATTATTATAATTTGAAAAATAACTAATATCTATAGTTATTTTTTCCAAAGTATTATATGAATTTTCTATATTTGATAATAATGGTATATTAATAATATTTGAATTTTCAAAATTATTATTTTTTAATAATGTTAAATTTGGAGATTTATTATCTACTATCTGAAAAAAATATTGTTTTGAATTATACTCGTTTAAACTATTATCTAATGCACTATAAATTAAATTGTAAGTATTTATCTGATTTGTATTAATTGAAATATCAATAAAACTTAATACACTATAATTTGAATTAAAACTTGTTACAATTGAAGAAAAATCTACAATATTATGAAAAAAAGTATTATCTACAGCCTGACAAATAAATGTTCTTGTAAAACTATTATATTTTATAATTAAATGATGTGTTTTAGAATTTACTACAAATTCTTCATTAATAATTGTAATATTTTCATTATTTGAAATAAAATCATTATCTATATTATAAATAATACCACTAATTTCTATTAATGGACTTAATAAAGGTAATTTTGGTATTTGTATATCTATATATCTAACTAATGATGAATCATTGCCATTTGAATCCACTGCGTTATATTTTATTTCGTAATTAACATTATCTATTGTCAGATCAATTTCATTTACACTTATTTCTGTTCTAGTATTATTTATTAATCTATAATAATTTATATTATTATTATTTAGTATTATACTAGTATTTGTTCCAACATCAAAACTATAACCAAAATATTCGATATAATTACTATTATTATCTAAAAAATATGATAAATCTGAAATCAATGGTGAAATTGTATTATTAGAAGTATAATTTAAATCACCTGAAAGGTAAATAATAGGTCGATTGCTATCAATGACATTTATTATTCTAGTATTAAAATTTAATTTATTATTTGCATCTAATGCATTATATTTAATGTTATATACTCCTTTTAAAGGCAACAACTGATTAAATGATGTTTCAAATGAAATTGTAAATAAAGTATTTTCATAACTAATAGATGGTAAATAATTATAATAATAAAATTCATCATATGAGCTATCAACATTAATTCCATATATAATAGAAAGATCACTTATTTGATATCCCGCTTCATGTGTAATTGTAAATGGATCTATATTTATTATTGGTCCATTATTAGAAATTTCTATAGTTTTAATATAATAATTATTATCTACTTTATATTCTCCACTTATTGTTAAAAAAAAACTAATATCAAAAATACCAGTATTATAAATTAATGCACTTGGATCAAATATTTGATTTAAATTATTTATTGAATTTATATTTTCAGGTAAAATAAAACTAAAATCATAACTTATATCAATATCTAATAATCTCCTATTTATAATTGACAAATCATTTGTAATGTTATTATTTAAGCATATATCTCCAAAATTAATTGATATATTATTATTTAAACTTATTTCTGGAAAATAACTATTAATAATATTTACATTTCTAATAATACTGTTATTATTATTTTGATTATCCGAAAAATCATAAATTAAAATAAAAGAAGTATCTCTATTTTTAAATAAATTTTTAATATTAATATTATTAGAAATATCTAGTATATTATTAACTATATAAGATGACGCATTATTAGTAATATTAGATATATTTATAGTAAAATTATTTTGACATATATCATAATTATCACTTAAATTAAAATCAAATAATATTGAACTTATTTCATTTAAAAATTTATTTTGATTAATTGAAAAATCATATGCTTCATATGAAAAATCTATATTATTAGTATTAAAATAAACATAACTAATAGTATCTACAAAATTATTGTAATTAAAAGAAAAATTTATAGTTGGAATTGTATTATCATAAATAATAACATTTCTAGATATTTCTATACTATTATTACAAAGATCGCTTATAACATAATTAAAAATTAAATTGTCACTATTGCTTGTTAATTTATTTATAGATAAATCATTATTTAAAAAATTTCTATTACTTAAATCATTTATAGAAAATTGTGTATTTGATCCACTTAATGTTAATGATAATAATAAATTATCTTTATTAAAATAATTATCAATATAATCTATATTATATAATATACTACTTAAATCATCAAAATGTGAAAAAATAGATAAACTAAAATCTATTGCACTAAAATCATTATTATATAAATAAAAATTATTAGATATTTCTATATAACTTGAAACATTAAATAAAGTATTTGACGCATCAATCGTATAATTTATAATTGATAAATCTGGAAAATATATTTTAGGTTTTTCATTATCTATTACTTTAATAAATCTAGTAATTGAAGAATTATTGTTATTAAAAATATTATATTCAAATTTATAATTTCCCAATAAATTTAAACATATATCTGTAGAAAAACTAATATCATAACTAAAAGAATTATCACTTCCAAATGATGCATCAAAAAAATAATCATTAATATTATAAAAATTAGAAGAATTTATAATTATACCTTTATCTATATATGATGTATCATATACGTTTATAAATTCTATTAAATTTCCCGATAATTCTAGACTAGCTATATTTTTAAAATTTATAGTTAATGTTATATCATTACTTTTATTTCCAGATAAATCATATGCATTATATGTTATAATTGCACTTGAATCTAAGTTGTTTGCTGATAATTCATAAAAATTTTGTAAACTAACATCATTTAAAATTAAAGTCTCGGGATTATAAATTAAACATATATCATATATTGAATTTTCTTGATAAATTATTAATGGATTATTTTTTGTTGTTATAAAATTGTTGCTATTATATGATACTTCACTAATAAATGAAATACTATTAATATTAAATTTTTCATAAAATGAATAATTATAATTATAATCACTTATATTATTACTATTATTACTATAATTTAAAAAATTTACAATAGGTGCAATATTATCATTTATATTAATTTTAAATATACTACTAATATCTACTATATTATTTATATTACTAATATTATTAGATATTTCTTGATATATATAATCTGAAATATCAAGTCCTTTTGTAGTTAATGTTAATTCATAATTACCTATATTAGAAATATTAATAGAATTAAAAATATTTATAGTTTCAAATGATCCATCAATAATTAAAGTATTATTAGAATTTGATAAATCTATCACTTTTATTTGAAATTTATCATTATTAATATAAATTTCATTAGATATATCATATATTTCATTTATACTGTTGCTGTAATATTGACGTAAATATAAAATATTATTTAATATATCTATTTTTTCTATATTTAATATAGTATCTTGATTTTTATTAAACATAATTGTCTGGGATTGACTTGATAATGTATTAAAATTAACATCACTTAAAATATTATTATTATTTAATAAATTAGAAAATTCACTACGATTATTACTAAATAGTAAATTTTTAATATTTCTTAATTTTAAATCACCATCTTCAATTTCCAAATTTTTTGATAAATAATAATTTAAATTATTAAGATAATCATTATTTTCATATATAATAATATTTTTTAAATTGTTAGCCAATAATTGTTTACTTGTATTATTATAAGTAGAATCATTAGTAAAAAAGTTTCCACTTATTGTTAATTCATATGGTAAGTATATTTTATTATCACTATTATCAAATATATAAACTTGTATATTATCTATAAAATTATAATCATTATTATAAGTATTAGTTTGAAAATTTAATGTTTTAGTATAAAAATTATTATTTTCAAAATAATTACTACTTATTTCGATAATAGGACCTTTATTTATTTTAACAATTCTATTTAATTGTTTTGTTATATTTTCATAATCTGTAACATAATATGTTATGAAAAACTGACTTAATTTATAACGTGGATCATCCAATGTTAAAGGCTCATTACTATATACTAAATATGATATATCATGTCCATATCTATCTATTGCTATAAATCCTGGTTCAATATAATTATTATTATAGGTTAAATCATATATATTATTATTTTCATTTATAGTATCTGTTAAAGGAATAATAGTATTATTTTGTCTTAAAAGATTAAAATTTAAATCATTGGATTTATTAATTCCACTATCATTTACTGTATCTGGATATATACATAAATTTGTATAAAATATTTTACTTATATCACTATTAAAAACTTTTGATCCACATAAATCTATACTACATATATCAACAGCATTAAAATCTCCATTAACTATTAATTTTATTGTTCCAGAGTAAAAATTATAAATATTATTAGGATCTTTTGCTAAAATAGTATTATCATTCTTATAAATAATTTTTGTATTGTGTTTACTATAGGTTTCATCTATATATATTAAATTACTAATATCATTGTTTAATATTGTTAATGGATAATTTTCATCTATATTAAATAAAATATAAGATGAATCATATACACCATAATTTAATTTTAATATTTCATCTTTTGATAATCTTGAATTAAAATGATTATTATTATTAAATATATAACTATAATATGTAATATTTGAAGAAATTTCAAGATTAGCTTGTGATACTAAATTTAAACATTCTTTATTTTGATTTCCTAAAATACTAGCATTGTTACTATTATTATCTATAATATAACTACATTGATCATCATATTTAAATAAATTTATGTTACTAATTTCTATAAAATCAGTGTAATTATAATTATAAGACTTTATAGATAATAATATATTACTTAATTCATTTGCATATGAATTATTTATATTAAAACTTATATCTCCATAATAATAACTTATACTACTATTATCTGTTAATATATTTATAGATCCACTTATTGTAGTATTACTAGCATCTAAATATATCAATTTATTATCAATATTATTTACATCACTTGGAATAATTAATTCAAAACTTACTCCAGAAACATCTAAAATATATGTATCTATATTAGATCCACTAATAGTAAATGGATTAGTAGTTGAAAAATTATCTATTGCAATAAATTTATATTTTACATTTCTCATAAAGTAAAAATTATCTCCACTATTTGTTAATGTTGTATTATTTGTAAAATCAGTAGAATTATTAATATTTAATAAATTATAACATTCATCATAAAATCTAAAATAATCTCCATTATTATATCTTAATTCATTTCCTTTTGAAACATAAATAATTATAGCTTCATTACTTATTATATTATAATTTATAATATTACTAATATCATTTGTCGATGTATTACTATAATTATTAATATAAAATCCGATTGGATAATTTATTGGTACATTTTTAATTAAATAATTATTATTACTATTTTCAAATAATCCATAATTAGTAATATTATAATTATTATTAAAAATATATTCATTATTAGAAATTTCTGTAAAATTATTACTTAAATTAAAACATATATTACTCATTAATAGTATAATATATTTTATTAAAATTATATTATACATAAAAATATTTTTATATAAAATTGAATTTTATATAAAAATATTTTATATATTATAACTATTGTATATGTCTGAACTTGCTAAAAAATATCAAAAAAAATCAGATAAACAACATGTATTAGATAATCCGGATATGTATATTGGTTCTATTGAAAAAGTTAATACTAATATGTTTATTTATGACAATGAAAACAAAAAAATAGTTGAAAAAACTATTAATTATATACCTGGATTATATAAATTATTTGATGAAGGAATTGTTAATTGTCGTGATCATGTTGTTCGTATGCAACAATTAATTTCTTCTTCAAATAATGAAAATAATTATCCAGTAAATAATATTAATATTACTATTAGTGATGATGGAATTATTACTTTAACAAATGATGGTAATGGTATTGATATATCAATACACCCAGAATATAAAATTTGGATTCCTGAATTAATTTTTGGTCATCTTAGAACTTCCACTAATTATGATAAATCTGAAAAGAAAATTGTAGGAGGAAAAAATGGTTTTGGATTTAAACTTGTTTTAATTTGGTCAACTTGGGGAAAAATTGAAACAGTTGATGCAAAAACTGGACAAAAATATATTCAAGAATTTAAAGACAATTTAAATAATATTGAAAAACCTAAAATTAGTAAATGCAAAAATAAACCATATACAAGTGTAAGTTTTAAACCTGATTTTAAACGACTTGGTTTTAATAAAGAACAATTTGATAATGATTTTAAACAACTTATGATTCGTCGTATTTTTGATATTGCAGCAGTAACAGATAAATCAGTCAAAGTTAAATATAATTCCAATAAATTAGATCCAGAAATTAAAGATTTTGAATCTTATGTTAATTTATATATTGGTTCTAAAAACGACACTCAACGTGTATATGAAAAAGCCAATGAACGTTGGGAATATTTTATTTGTTTAGCACATAATGAAGAGTTTACTCAAGTTAGTTTTGTAAATGGAATTAACACATATAAAGGCGGTAAACATGTTGATTATATTATTAATCAAATTATTAGAAAACTCACTAGTTATATTAAAGAAAAAAAACATATTGATGTAAAACCTGCATCTATTAAAGAACAGCTAATGATTTTTGTTAATTGCACTATTGAAAATCCTTCTTTTGATAGTCAAACAAAAGATTATTTAAATACAGCTGTTTCTAATTTTGGATCTTCTTGTGAAGTAAGTGCAAAATTTATTGAAAAAATTGCAAAAATGGGTGTTATGACAACTGCCTGTAATTTAACAGAAGTTAAAGAAAATAAAGCCGTTAAAAAAACTGATGGAAGTAAATGCAAAACAATTCGTAATATTCCAAAGCTAGTTGATGCAAATTATGCAGGAACTGCAAAATCTAAAGATTGTATACTAATTTTATGTGAAGGAGATTCAGCTAAATCCGGTATTATTTCTGGGCTTTCACGTGAAGATCGGAATAATATTGGTGTTTATCCTATGAAAGGTAAAATGTTTAATATTAGAGGTGAAAGTATATCAAAGATCAGTGAAAATAAAGAAATTTATGAAATTAAACAAATTCTTGGTTTAGAACATGGAAAGCAATATACTATTGCTGATGTTCAAAGCAAACTTCGTTATGGAAAACTCTTATTTATGACTGATCAAGATTTAGATGGTAGTCATATTAAAGGTCTTGGTATTAATATGATTGATAGTGAGTGGAAATCTTTAATTGAAATTCCTGAATTTATTGGTTATATGAATACACCAATATTA
>MDSZ01262671.1_pt1 | contig 11580 bp, 8 predicted proteins | sample 811201 | NCBI WGS metagenome assembly MDSZ01 (sample SAMN05326647, study PRJNA326480) | marine metagenome | isolation source: seawater | place: Indian Ocean: North | collected 2010 | reverse complement strand
CATGTTGTAACAGTTCCTAAAAGATTATTATTTCCAGCAGTTTTAGTTATAGCTTCTGCAGGCGCATATGCTTTAAGGGGTTCAATATTTGATATACAACTTGTTTTTTTATTTGGTGTCTTAGGCTACTTGATGATTAAGTGTGACATCCCAACCGTTCCAATGTTAATTGGTTTTATTTTAATGCCAATATTTGAAGAAAACTTAAGAACAACAATACTTTTAGGTTCATCACATGATCTTAACATTGGGTTTATTTTTACAAGACCAGCATTTGTTACCTTGCTATTAATAATGATTACAACATCATTTATTATTGTAAGAAGAAGAAAATTAAGATCTTTTGAAAAGTTAAACGACTAAATATGAATGGATTTTTTTATGGATAATAAAATTGATGAACTTAAGAAAAAAATAAAAGTAGTTTCCCTTAATAATGATTTAATGCCATTAGAACAAGCAAAAATTTCTATAACTGCACCAGGTTTATCTTATGCGGCTTTGGTTTTTGAGGGTATTAGAGCATATTGGAATTCAAAAAAGCAACAATTATACATATTTAGACTTGAAGATCATTTAAATAGATTTATGAATTCTATGAAACTTTTAAAATTTAATAATGCACCTGATTATTTATTGATTAAAAATAATATTTTAAAAAACCTGGAAGCTAATAATTATAAAGAAGATATTTATATAAGACTTCAAGGATTTATTGATGATTGGGGAGAGATGGCAGTTAGGTCTCCAATAAGTACTTCAATTGTAAGTTACCCAAGGCCAAGAACAGAAGCATATGATAAAGGTAAAAACTTTACTGTTAGCTCCTGGCAAAGATTAGATGATAATGCAAGTCCACCTAGAATTAAAGCCTCTGCTAATTACTTGAATAGTAGATTAGCAAGCATTCAAGCAAAAGAAAGTGGTTATGATGGTGGGATTCTACTCTCTTCGAATGGAAAAGTAAGTGAAGGACCAGGTGGATGTATTTTTATAGTTAGAAATAATTCACTTATAACTCCTAATATTACAAGTGGTATTTTGGAAAGTATTACAAGAGATACAATTATTAAAATCGCAACTAATCACAATTTAAATATTGAAACAAGAGATGTTGATAGAACTGAACTCTATATATGTGATGAAATATTTTATTGTGGGACTGGACAAGAAATAATGCCTATTCTTAGTGTTGACAAAATATCAGCAGGCAACGGAACCCCAGGTGAAATCACAAAATTTTTACAAAAAAAATATACAGAAATAGTTCGAGGAAAAAATGAAAAATTTAAAGAGTGGATTTATCCGCTTTATTCTTAATAAGGAAATAAAATGTCAGAAATTGATCCAATAAAGCTTGGCATAATATGGAAAAGATTAAACGGAATGATAGACGAAGTTGCGGAAAGCTTTATTAGGTCATCTTTTTCAGCTGTTGTTAGAGAAAATTATGATATGGCTTTTAGTTTGCTTGATATTAAGGGAAGACAATTTATCCAAACAAAAAAAAGTATACCATCTTTTATAGGCACTTTACCTCATACATTAAAACAAATTCTTAAAGTAATTCCTGTAGAAAATTTTAACGAAGGTGACGTTGTTATTTCTAATGATGCATGGTTAGGGACAGGTCATTTAAATGATATAACTATGATTTATCCAATTTTTAATAAAAATAAATTAATTGCATTCGCAGGAAGTACTGCTCATACCGTTGATATTGGTGGAGCCCCATCACCAAATGCTATTGACAGCTATGAAGAAGGTTTATGTATTCCAATTTGTAAAATATTAGAAAGAGGAAAAGAAAATAAAACCATTATTAATTTTTTAGAACAAAATTTAAGAGAACCAGAAGAAACACTTGGTGATATAAGAGCTCAATTTTCTGCTTATAAGATAGCTAGTCAAAAATTATTAAATTTATTAAAAGAAGAAAAGTTAACTAATCTTGATTTAATTATTAAGGATATTTTGTTAAAATCTGAAAAAAGTATGAGAACCAAAATATTAGAAATTAAAGATGGAACTTATAAAGATGAAATGTTTGTTGATGGGTTCGAAAATCCTCTAAAAATATGTTGTTCAATTTCTATACAAAAAGATGAAATTGAAGTTGATTTTTCAGGTACCTCTAAACAAATTAATAGACCTATAAATAGTGTTTACAATTATACTTATGCATATGCATGTTATGCATTAAAATGTGCCATTGATTCAGAAGCTCCAAATAACGATGGATCTTTTAGGCCTATTAAAATAATTGCTCCAGAGGGAACCATTGTAAATCCAAAAAGGCCAGCACCAGTTTGGGGTAGGCATTTAACTGGTCATTACATACCACCATCTATTTACGGCGCTTTAGCAAAAGTAATTCCTGAAAAGATCATTGCAGAGTCTGGTTCACCATTATGGAATATTTATTTTAAAGGCAGAAAAGACGTTGATGACAAACCTTTTGTAAAAATGTTTTTTATGAATGGAGGTCACGGAGCCAGAAGCTATAGTGACGGTCCAGGTTGTTTAAGTTTTCCAAGCAATGTATCTAATCAATCTATTGAACAATTTGAAAATCAAGTACCATTAATTGTTAACGAAAAATCTTTTGTAAAAGACACTCAAGGCACAGGTCAATTTGTAGGTGGGGCTGCTCAAAGAATTTCATTTTTATCAACTTCAAAAAAACCTATTATTATGACAATTAGGCATGAAAGGGTTAAATTTCCTCCGCGAGGACTTTTAGGTGGTGGAAATGGATCTAAAGGGATTGATTTAGTAAATAATAAAAAAATTCCTGCAAAAACATCCTATTTATTGAAACATGGAGATATTGCATCTTTTCAAACTCCAGGAGGAGGTGGTATGTTTCCCCCCATAAAAAGGAAGAATGACAAAATTCAACAAGACATAGAAAATGGTCTTTTAAGTACGAAAAAAGCTAAAACTATTTATAAGATACAAACTTCGAGAAAAAAATAATGCCTAAACTGAATTCAGAATATCGTATTGGTGTAGACATTGGTGGAACGTTTACAGATATCGTTGCTGTTAATCAGAAAAATGGTCAACAATTTAATGGAAAAGTTTTAACAACACCCGAAAACCCATCAAAAGGAGTTTTAACAGGTATAAAAGACATAATTTCAAAAAATAAAATTAATCCTAATAATTGTCGAATTATTCACGGAACAACACTTGTTGCAAATGCATTAATTGAAAGAAAGGGATCTAAAACAGCTCTACTAACAACTCAAGGTTTTAAGGATGTACTAGAAATAGGAAGGGAATGGCGATACGATCTTTTTTCTTTAGGTTTAGAAATGCCAAGTCCAATAGTCCCAAGAAATTTAAGATTTGAAGTAACAGAGAGAGTTAATTTTAAAGGCGAAATAGTTAAAAATTTATTAGAAGATGAATTAATTAAAATAGCTAAAATAATTAAAAAGTCTGGTGTTAAAACCCTAGCAATTGTTTTTTTACACTCCTTTAAAAATTCAAAAAATGAAAATTTAGCAAAAAATGTAATTCAAAAAAAACTTCCTGACTTAAATATTTGCTTATCAAGTGTTGTAAGTCCTGAGATTGGCGAGTATGAAAGAACATCAACATGTGTTGCAAATGCTTATGTGCAACCTGTATTTAAAAATTATGTAAATTCATTAGTAGAAGGTTTAAAAAAAATTGGTATATCAAATGATCTGTTTTTAATGTTATCAGATGGTGGAATAGTTCATCAAAAAACTGCAATTGAATTTCCAATTCGTCTTGTTCAATCTGGACCAGCAGGAGGAGCACAAGCTGCAACATTGTTTGGGAAAATGCAAAAGAGCAAGAATATCTTATGCTTTGATATGGGTGGGACCACAGCAAAAGCTTGTTTAATAGAAGATAGTAAACCAAGCAGAACAACTGTTTTTGAAGTTGCAAGAGTCTTTAGATTTTCAAAAGGAAGTGGATTACCTCTTCAAGTTCCAGTTGTTGATATGATTGAAATTGGCGCTGGCGGAGGCAGTATTGCAAGAATAGATAACATGGGATTAATTCAAGTTGGTCCAGATAGTTCAAGTTCTTATCCGGGTCCAGCATGTTATGACTTAGGTGGGGAATTACCAACTGTTACAGATTCTGATTTAATCTTAGGATATATAGATGCGGATAATTTTCTTGGTGGTGACATGAAGCTAAGTAAAAAAAATGCTGAATATGCAATTGATAAATATATAGCAAAACCTTTAGGTATTTCTGTTTTACGTGCAGCATGGGCTATTCATGAAATTGTTACAGAAAATATGTCACAAGCTGCAAGCATACATGCACTAGAAAAAGGTAGAAAAATAGATAAATTTTCAATTATACCAATTGGTGGAGCTGGCCCAGTTCATGCCTGTAGCATGATGTCTAAAATGAATATAAACCATATGATAAGTCCTCCTAATGCAGGGGTTGCATCTGCAATAGGAATGGTAGCTTCACCTAACTCATTTGAACTTGTAAAAGCAGATATGCAGTTATTAGAAAATTTAAATTTTGTTAAATTAGAAAAAAATTTTTTTAATTTAAAGAAAGAAGGCGAAAAATCATTACTCAAAACAGGAGCAAATAAATCTGAAATTTTTATTAATAATAGTTTACTTATGAGATATGTGGGTCAAGGTTATGAAGTTGAAGTTCCATTAAAAGAAAAATATTTAAATTTACAAAAAACAGAAAAAATAAAAGGTGAATTTGAAAAAGTTTATAAAAATTTATTTGGAAGAATTGAAAACATGCCTCTGGAAATAATTTCATTAAGAACAATAGCTTCGGACAAATCATCAATTTCTAATTTAAGACATATAAGTACAAAACTTTCTTCAATTACCAAACAAAAAAAAAGAAAAGTTTATTTTGGAGGAAAAGATTTTCATGAAACAAAAGTTTTTAACAGAATTAATTTACCAAAATTATTTAAAGAAGATGGTCCTTTAATTATTGAAGAAAGAGAATCTACACTTGTAATTCCTCCAAACTTCAATGTTAAATTAGATTTGAATGGAAATCTTATTGTTACAAGAGTAAATAAAAATGTCTGAAAAATATACTGTTTCAAAAATGATAGCTTTACATTTAAAGTCTCTAGGAGTTAAAAGTGTTTTCGGAGTACCAGGTGGAGGTAGTAGTTTAGATTTAATTGATGCTTTTGAAGAATTAAATATTAATTTTTATCTTGTTAGAAGAGAAGACGCAGCTGTTATAATGGCATGTGTATTTGGTGAAGTTACAAATTCAATTGGCGTTGCTTTAGTGACTAAAGGGCCAGGTTTATCAAACTCTATGAATGGTGTAGCATATTCCTTTCTAGATAGATCTCCTTTAATATTATTTAGTGATGGTTTTTCAAAAAAATTAAGTTCTTTTGTTACTCATCAGGTTTTTGATCAAAAAAAATTAATGTCACCATTTAGTAAAAATTATACAAATTTGCAAAATGATAACCCAGAAAAAGATTTTAAAAAAATCATATATGATACTTTAATACCACCTTATGGACCTGTATATATAGAACTTATATCAAAAGTAGCTCAATCAGAAATTACTGTTAAAAATCAATTAGTAAAAGAAAGAAATAGAATTAAAAATTTAAATAAAAGTCCATTAATTATTGATTTAATTAATACATCAAAAAAACCAACTATAATATTAGGTCTAGAAAACTTAAAAGAAAATACAACAAATGTTATTTTACAAATATTAAATAAGTTAAATTGTCCAGTTTTTGTAACGTACAAAGCCAAGGGAATAATTTCAGATAATCTTCATAATGTCGTAGGTATTTTTACTGGTGGTAAAGCTGAGCAAACATGCATCAATGAATCAGACCTTATTATTTTAATTGGATTAGATCCTGTTGAACTAATACTTCAACCATGGCCATATAAAATACCTGTATTAAACTTTTCTTTAGCACATCATAAAACTCATTATGTAAAGCCAAATGCTAATGAATTTGGAGATCTAAATTTTAATTTAAATAAGTATTTAAAATATTTTAAAAAATCTAAATGGAAAACAAATATAATTAAACATTATAAAAATGATATAAAATCAAAATTAAAATTCCCTAGTAAAAATTTATTAAATCCTCAATCTATTATTGAAGAAGCACAAAAATTTATTAAAACTAACCCTAGAATATCTATAGATGCAGGTGCACATATGTTTTCTGCAACTGCTTTTTGGAATGCTTCAAACCCTTTTGATGTTCTAATTTCTAATGGATTGGCTACAATGGGTTTTGCTGTTCCAGCAGCTATATCTTCTGCTTTAGCCAACCCTAAAAGAGGGTCAATTGCATTTACAGGAGATGGTGGTTTTATGATGTGTTGTTCTGAATTAGCAACAGCAGTCCAGTTTAAGGCTAATGTTTTAGTAATAGTCTTTAATGATGGAGCTTTATCATTAATTGATATAAAACAAAAATCTAGAAATTTAAAAAGATCTGGCACCACCTGGCCAAAATCAAACTTTGCAGAAGTAGCTAGTGGGTTTGGCTGTAAATCATGGAAAGTTGAAGATATAGATTCTTATAAAAGGGCACTTGATATGGCATCCAAAATTAAAGGTACTAGGCTTATTGATGTGTGGATGGATCCAAATGGATACTCTGAACAACTTAAATCATTGAGAGGATAATGAAAATGGGAAGAAAAAATGGATTTTAATTTAACTGAAGAACAAAGAACTTTTCAAAACTCAGTAAGAAATCTTGCCGAAAATCATTTGAGTAAAAATAATCTTGAAAGAGCTCATAACCCAAATTTTCCAAAAGATGTTGCAAAGCTATTTGCAGATAATGGTCTTATGGGGATTACATTACCAGAAAAAGATGGTGGGCAAGGTGGTAAATTAATGGATGCTGTTATTGCTATTGAACAAGTTGCACTTGTTTGCCCTAGAAGTGCTGATGTAATTCAATCAGGTAGTTTTGGACCGTTAAGAACTTTTGCTGAATATGCATCTGATTATCAAAAAGAGAAATATTTAAGTAAATTATTAACTGGAGATATAGTTATAGCTTTAGGTATGACAGAACCTAATGCAGGATCAGCTGTCACAGATTTAACTACTAAGGCAACTGAAGATGGTGATGGTTTTAGAGTATCAGGAAGTAAAGTTTTTACAAGTAATTCGCCTGATGCAGATATATTTTTAGTTTATGTAAGGTATCATGATGGATTAGACGGAATTGGATCTGTTTTAATGGATAGATCAATGGAGGGGTTTTCTCTTGGCAAACCATCTAAATACACAAATGGAGAGGAATGGTGCGCACTTTATTTTGATAATGTTTTTATACCTAAAGAAAACGTTCTACTTGGTCCAGGAGGATTTAAAAAACAAATTGCTGGCTTTAATGCTGAACGAATTGGAAATACAGCTAGGTCATTAGCTGTAGGTGAATTTGCATTTAATGTTGCTAGAGAACATGCATTAACAAGAGAACAATTTGGTCGAAAAATTTGTGAATTTCAAGGGATTCAATGGAAATTTTCAGATATGAAAATTCAAATCGAAGCTGGTCGATTACTTCTTTATAGAGCTGCAATCAATGCTGATAAGGGTTTTCCATCTTCAAGAGAAACTTCAATTGCAAAAGCTTTTTGTAATAGAGCCGGATTTAATGTTTGCAATGAGGCGATGCAAATTATGGGTGGGACTGGATATTCACAAGAGTCACTTGTTGAGTATTGTTTTAGAAAATCTAGGGGATGGCAAATTGCTGGAGGCTCAACTGAGATGATGCAAAATAGAATAGCAGAAGATATATTTGAAAGAAGATTTTCTCAAAGACCAAAAAAAATATAATTAACTATGGCGAATATTCAATTAACTCAACCTTTTTTAAATCCTAGATCAATTGCTATAGTTGGTGCTTCTTCGAATCCTCAAAAAACTGGCTCAAGAATTCAAAGTTTTCTTTTAAAACACAACTATAGAGGCCAAATATTTCCTGTTAATCCAAAAAGAAAAGAAATTTTTGGAATAAAAGCCTATCAAAATTTGAAATCTATTAATAATGAAGTAGATCATGTTTTTATTGCATTAGACGGCAATAAAATTCTAGATGTAATCAAAGATGCTATATCTATAAATGTCAAATGTGCAACTATTTTATCAGGTGGTTTTAGTGAAACGGGAACTACTGGAAAGCAGTTAGAGAGAAATATTTTAAAATTAGCAAAAAAAGGAAATTTAAGAATTTTAGGACCAAATAGCATTGGTATAATAAATATTTCTGATTCTGTAGTAATGAGTGCAAATGCAATGCTTGATTTACCAGATTTAAAAAAAGGAAGTCTTGGAGTCATCTCACAAAGTGGAAGTTTAATTGGAGCTATATTATCCCATGGTGCATCAAAAGGAATAGGTTTTTCTAAATTAATTTCTGTTGGAAATGAATCAGATATTTCAATTGGTGAAATTGGCAAAATACTAGTAAATGATCAAAACACAGATACAATTCTATTATTTTTAGAAACTTTAAGAAATAATCAAGAAGTTGCAGAAATGGCTCGTTTAGCAAATCTCTCAGGAAAGCCAGTTATTGTATATAAACTTGGCAAATCAGAATTAGGAAAAGAACTTGCAAAATCACATACCGGAGCAATTGCTGGATCGGATGATGCTTTTAATGCTTTTATAAAGAAAAATGGAATGACACGTGTTCATATTTTTGAAACATTAATAGAAATTCCAAATTTATTTAAAAATAAGAGAAGAGCTTTCGGTAAGAGGGTAGGTATAATAACCACTACTGGTGGTGGTGGTGCAATGGTCGTTGAAGGTATTTCAGATAAAAATATAGAAGTGATTAATCCAGGGACTTCAATGTCAAAAGTTTTAAAAAAATATAACATACCCTATAACAACAATAAATTAGTTGATTTAACAATTGCTGGAACAAAACCAGAAATAGTTAATGAAGTAATAAGTGTCCTAATGAATAATAAGAATTGTGACTTAGTTATCATGATAGTTGGATCATCAGCAAAATTCAAACCTGAACAAGCAATTGAACCTTTGTTAAAATGGGCAAAAAATTCTAAACCACTTGCTGTTTATGTTGCTCCAGATGCTCCAAAAAGCTTAGAATTATTGAATAATAATGGTATAGCGTGTTTCAGAACACCTGAGTCTTGTTCAGAGGGGATTAAAGCATTTCTTAATACAACAAAACCAAAATTAAATTTAAAACCAAAATTCAAAAAAAAATTAGATATTGTAAAAAATATTTTAAAAGATAAAAGAACTAAAAATTTAACTGAGTTTAACGCTTTAAAAATTTTTAATTCTTTAGGTATTAATGTAGTTGAATCGAAAGTCTGCGTAAGCAGAAAGGAAATAATGAAAACAAGTAATGAATTTGGGTTTCCACTGGTCATGAAAATTCACTCAGACAAAATTTTACATAAGACAGAAGTTAATGGTGTTATTTTAAATATTAATTCTAAAGAAGATTTATTAAACGCCTTTAATGATTTATCAAAAACTTTCAATAAGCTCAAAGTTCATGATGCAGAAAAGAAAATTTTATTACAAAAAATGGAAAAAGGTATTGCTGAAATAATATTAGGGTACAGGGTTGATCAATTAGTTGGACCAATAATTGTTATTGGAACTGGTGGAATTTTTTCCGAAGTTTATAATGACAAATCTGTGAGACTTGCTCCTGTAGGATTGAATGAAGCTAAAACCATGATAAATGAAGTTAAAGGTTTAATTTCTATAAAAGGTTATAGAGGTTTGCCAAAAGTAGATATAAATAAACTTGCTCAATCTATAGTAAATATGTCTCAATTATATCAATTGGAAGAAATAGTAGAAGCAGAAATGAATCCAGTTTTAATTAAAGAAGATAGTAGTATTGTTGGCGTAGATGGTCTAATTACTTTATCAAACACATCTATTTAGATATATATTGTTTTTTTTAATTATTGATTTATTTATAATTAAAAAAATATGCACTAATTTAAAATGTTTAAAAAGTTATCAGAAAAATCAGAATTAAGAAATTCTCTTCAAAGTATGGCCAGATTTCTTGATACACGATTTATAATAAGTGTAGATAATTCGGATTATTTGATAACAATAGAAAAGGGAATAGTCAAAAAAGTAGAAGAGGGGCCTTTTGTGATGCCCAGCTACACTTTTAAATTAAAAGCTTCGCATGAAGAATGGTCAAATTTTTTACAATTTTTGCCCAAACCTGGTTCTCATGATTTAATTGCATTACTAAGAAGAAAAAAATTGCAAATTGAGGGTGATTTACACCCTTTTATGTCACACCTGCTTTATTTTAAATTACTTCTTGCATCGCTTAGACCTCAGGAACCAAAATTATGAAAATTAAAAAAGAACCAATAACTGGTCATTACGGTCAATTTAATATAGACGGCTTAATGCATAGAATTTATTGGGAAGAAGCTGGGAAAGGCATACCCCTAGTTTGTTTACATACAGCTGGTTCTGACGGGCGACAATACAGAGCCCTTTTAAATGACGATAAAATTTTAGAAAATTTTAGAGTTATTGTTTTTGATATGCCATGGCATGGTAAATCTTCTCCTCCTAATGGTTCAAAAATAGGATCTTATAAATTATCTACTGAATCATATATATATCAGATCATGTCGTTTATAGATGGTTTGGAACTGGTTAAACCTGTTGTAATTGGATGTTCAATTGGTGGTAGGGTAGTTCTACATTTAGCAATCCATTATCCTGAAAAGTTTAGAGCTCTAATTGGTCTTCAAAGTGCTGGAAATATTGATCCTTATTATGATATTGAATGGCTACACAGACAAGATGTTCACGGAGGTGAAATTTGTGGTGGGATTGCTTATGGACTTATGGCACCAACCAGTCCTGAAAATGAAAAATTTGAAACTATGTGGCATTATATGCAAGGTGGTCCAGGAATTTTTAAAGGTGATTTATTTTTTTATAAATTTGACGGAAATATTGGAAATGATATTAAGAAAATCGATAAATCAAAATGTCCACTATATCTATTAACAGGAGAATATGACTATTCTGCAACACCAGACGAAACAAAAATTTTGGCAAAGACTATAGGAATTACAATGATTAAGATGAAAAATGTTGGTCATTTCCCTATGAGTGAAAATCCTAAAATATTTTTAAAATACCTTTATCCAGTCTTAGAAAAAATATTAAAAAAATAATTTAACTAGTTGAAATATAATAATAATATATTTAATAAAAACGGCAAACATATTAATGTTGTAATGGTTGAAACTACAACTAGGCCAGCTACTGTTGTTGTATCTTTATCAATTTGTACAGTAAAAATATAATTAAGAAGTGCAACTGGCATTGTTGACATTATTAGAATTACTCCAGCTTTAGGTCCTGAAATTTCAAACAGATAAATAACAATCAAAGCACTAAATAGTCCAATTAAAAATCTTCCAATTGAATATATAAAGCCTTTTGTTAAATTTTTAATTTTTAAATTCGACAAAGAGTAACCTAAAAGTATTAATGATATTGGTATTACAATATTTCCTAAATAATTTG
>MDSZ01049315.1_pt1 | contig 11580 bp, 8 predicted proteins | sample 811201 | NCBI WGS metagenome assembly MDSZ01 (sample SAMN05326647, study PRJNA326480) | marine metagenome | isolation source: seawater | place: Indian Ocean: North | collected 2010 | reverse complement strand
GGGGCGGCGATTGGTGTTGGGTTAACACAGATTCTTCCGATGGACTTTATTATTGCTGCTAGCGATGCGAAGCTCAGTTGTCGTTTTATTAAGATGGGTTTGGTTCCTGAGTTGGCCAGCTCACAGTTTCTTGTTGCTCGTTGTGGGTTAGGCCAGGCTTCGGAGCTGATGCTCTCGGGCAAAACAATTGATGCGATCGAAGCGGAGCGCATTGGGTTGGTTGATCGGGTGGTGGAAGGACCTGAGCTTCTGGCTGCTGCGATCTCAACAGCTCGTTCGATGGGCGAAAATCCTCAGGTGGCCCTCCAGATGGTAAAGCAGCTCATCACGCAGAACATGGCTGAAAAGGATTTAATGGAAGTTCAGCGGCGTGAAGGCAAGGCGCTTATGGAGTGTTACAAATCAGCTGAGCATAAAGAAGCGATCTCTGCTTTCCTTGAAAAGAGGGAGCCTGACTTTCGGAAAGCTCGATCTACTGAGTAGTACCAGTGGTCGCGGGAGAACGGTAGTCGCCGACTTTTGTGAATATGAAACCGTATGCGAACAAACCGATCGAGATGAACATCGAAGGAATCAACGCGTCGACCTCGCCGAACCAGCCGACCAGAAGGCCAATGGCTATCGCGCCGATTGGGATCGCGCCCATCATACCCAGAGAGAATACAGATAGAAGGCGGGCGAGGAATTTCGGATCGCTGGTTTCTTGTACGATGGCCCGACTGAGATTGGTAGTTATACCCATATTCAGTCCCCAGAAGAACATAACTAGTAGAAGAATCCACCATTCGGGTTGTAGCCAGATCAGGTAGAGCAGCAGAGCTCTAGTCAATTGCATAGCTAGGAACCAGAATCCAGGGCGTGTAAGAGGCATTACCCAGTACTGGATGACATTGGAAATCGTCGCTCCTGTATAGAAGATTACCATCATGGTCGCAAAACCAATTGCGTCGCCTTCGTAGATTCTTTTGACGATATAGGGCAAAGCGATAGCGAAGGCTCCGTAATTAAAAATACCGGATACAAAGGTGATTATCATTGTATGTAGGATTGTGCGGTTCTCAATGACCGCTCTGAAGCCGTCAAAGATAATCGCGATGGTTTTCTGCTGGATTGGGGGACTGGCTTCGGCGGGCGCAAGTTGCCTGACGGCAAGAGCCGCGAGCACGAGACTAAGGGACTGAATCATCAGAATGGTATCGACACCAACATTTTCCATCTGACCCGAGATGGCGAGACCAATAATCTGCACGAGGAAACTAGCGATCGTTGAGAGTGTGACGCCTCGTTGAACCTGCGAACCCGCAATTCGATTGAGTATAGCTTGCTGAGAAGGGCTGGCATAAGCGATCGCTGTGCTCATTGCTAGCCCAAACACGCTGACGGACCAAATGTTAAGTAGATCGAGCTGGACTGCGGTAAATAGGGCTATCGGAAAAAGCCAAGCTAATGAATAAACTTGTATCAATAGTCCGCGGGGATCAGTGCGGTCAGCGACCGCCCCACCCCAAAGCATGAGTGCAATCCCGGGCAGCCCGATTAGCGCTTGTATAGCACCCACTTGGGTCGCAGGAAGCATTAGAATACCGACTAGTAGCCAAGTAATAAGCAGCTGCTGCATTGCCATGGCTGCCCCGGAAAAACTGACCGAGCCTAGGTACAGCCTAAATTGCGTTTCTTGCCAGAGTGAGGGGGCCAAGATGATCCATCAGGGTTAGGTTTATAAAACTAGAGGAGCATAGCACAGCAGCTTGATGGTTTGACTTGCTTGTTTTGAGCAAGTATCTTTCGCTGACTACTTAAAATGTTTTATTGTTATGGCTGACTACGCTGCTCCAACCCGTGAAATGGACTTTGTCATGAACGAAGTTCTGGATTATTCCTTGCTCAATCAACTTGACAGCTTTTCTGATGCTAGTTCGGAACTAACTGGCTCGGTGTTGGAGGAAGCGGGTAAATTTGCTGACCAGGTGTTAGCTCCTTTAAACCGAATCGGCGATACGCAAGGTGTTCTGATCGAAGGAGATCAGCTGCATACAGCCGACGGATTTAAAGAAGCGTATCAAATGTTCGTCGAGAACGAATGGCTTAGTCTTGCTCAAGATCCCCGTTATGGTGGCCAGGGGTTACCCTTCTTGGTTCATCTCGCCGCCAGTGAAATGTGGCATGGTGCCTGCACTTCGTTGGCCTTGTGTCCTTTGCTCACTGCGGGTGGTATTGATGCGCTTCAGGCACACGCAAATGATGAATTGAAAGATAAGTACTTACCATCGTTGGTCTCGGGCAAGTGGACTGCGACCATGAATCTTACGGAGCCGCATGCTGGCTCTGATCTCTCTACGCTAAAAACTCGAGCTGAACCAAAGGGTGATCACTATCTGTTGCGTGGCCAGAAGATTTACATCACCTGGGGCGAACATGATATGACTGAAAATATCATTCATATCGTGCTAGCGCCAATGATTGATGCGCCACCCGGCAACAAGGGTCTTTCGTTGTTTCTTGTCCCAAAATTCCTGGTTAATGATGATGGTTCTTTGGGAGAACGTAACGATCTGAAAGTAGTTTCCTCTGAGGAGAAGTTGGGTATCCATGCCAGCCCTACTTGTGTCATGAGTTTTGGTGAATCGCGAGGGGCAGTTGGTTATTTGATAGGTGAACCTGGTGACGGCTTGGCTTGTATGTTCACATTGATGAACCATGCGCGCCTCGAGGTCGGTTTACAGGCAGTTGCTATCGCTGAGCGGTCCTATCAGGATGCTCTGGGATACGCTAAAGACCGAGTTCAAGGACGTAATGTAGAGACTGGCGCCCCGGCTGCGATCATTGAACATGCCGATGTGCAAAGGATGTTGATGCAGATGAAATCAACAACAGAGGCCATGCGTTGCTTAGCTTATGACGGTGCCTATTGCCACGATCTAAGAATTCACGGTGATGCCGACCAGCGTCGTTACTACAATGAGAGGTTCGCGTTGTTGACACCGGTTGTAAAAGCCTGGTGCTCTGAGCTAGTTAACGAAGTAACTTCCCTAGGTATTCAGGTACATGGAGGCATGGGCTTTGTTGAAGAGAGTGGCGCAGCCCAGCACTACCGTGATGCTCGTATTACTGCGATTTACGAGGGAACAAATGGGATACAGGCCAATGACCTTGTTGGTCGTAAGGTGCTTAGGGATCAGGGTGCCGCTCTTAATGCTTACCTCGAAGAAATAGAAGATACCGCGGCTCAACTCGTGCAGGTAGACAGTGATCTTGCAGAATCCCTTACAGTTGCTGCTAAGGATCTTGGCCAAGCGGCTCGCTTTCTTCTGGAGAATGCGCAGAATAATCAAAGGTTTGTGGGCGCGGTTGCTTATAATTTTCTGATGATGATGGGGTATGTTTCTGGTGCTTATTACATGGCGCGGGCGGCTTTGCAGGTGGCATCGAAGAAAAATGATGAGTTTTATCAGAAGAAACAAATATCGATTAAATTCTACTTTGGGCAAGTTTTACCTCGATACCTAAGTTACATGAAAGCGGTTACGGGCGGAGCAGAGGTTGGTATTGCGCTGTCTGAAGATGCCTTTTAATAATGCCGTTAAAGAGCGACAAGCGATTAACTCAGGCGGAACGGACAGAAATTTCCGATAATCGGATGCTAGAAGCTGCCGTGAGCTTGATAGTTGACTATGGCCCCTCGGCGACGAGTCTTAAGGAAATTGGTCTTAGGGCGGGTTACAGTCGTGGATTGGCGGGTCAGCGTTTCGGTTCAAAGGACAAGCTCTTCGCTTTCGTTCTAAGGCAGGTCGGTGAAAATTGGTTGGGTCAGCTTAATCAGGCAACGCGAAATTTGACCGGCTTTACTGCTATCCACACCGCCTTGGATGAACATTATAAATTCTGTGTTGAAGCACCTATCCAGGTTCGCGCGTTTTACACCTTATGGTTCGAGTCCGTAAATGCGGGGTCGGAGTTGACGGAGATTATTGGCAACATTCACAAACGTCGCCATGCGGATGTAAAAAATTGGATGCTGATGGATCAAACAGTGGGAGGCGATTTGAAATCTCGAACAGACGATATTGCGGGGCAATTCTGTGCATCTGTAATTGGCATCGTTTATTCCTGGCTGGCTAGCCCAGATGATCTCGGCGAGATTCGATCATTACACGAAAATTTAAAGAACACGATGAGCTTGCTAATCCAAGCAAAGGGAGAAACTTGATATGTCTGAAGCCGAAGTTAGATCACTGGATGGTGCGCCCCAGTCGCAAAAGAAGCTACCACCTCTGCGTTTCGTTACAGCGGCAAGCTTGTTCGACGGGCATGATGCGTCAATTAATATCATGCGGCGAATTCTTCAGTCTCTGGGTGTGGAAGTTATTCATCTCGCCCACAACCGTTCAGTTGCAGAGGTTGTTCAGGCGGCGCTTCAAGAGGACGCTCAGGGTATTGCTATAAGTTCTTATCAGGGCGGCCATGTTGAATACTTTAAATATGTCGTGGACATGTTGAAAGAGAATGATGCTAGTCACATTAAGGTTTTTGGCGGCGGCGGCGGTGTAATCGTGCCGGAAGAAATCCAGGAATTACACGACTATGGTGTCACTCGTATTTATTCTCCGCAGGACGGCATGACTCTTGGACTTGTTGGGATGATCCAAGACATGGTTGATCAGTGCCGCGCTGCCGCCGATCCTGCCAGTCGATACGTTGATGCGAGTCAGGATGATTATCTAGCGCTTTCAAATATGATTACTGCTATTGAGAGAGAGGAAGTAGGCGCGGCAGAACTAGCTGCACTCAAGCTTGGTTCGGATCGCTCCGTGCCCGTGCTCGGAATAACTGGTACAGGAGGCGCGGGTAAATCGTCTCTGACGGACGAAATTATTAGACGTTTTCGAATCGATAGCAACGATTCGGCGAAGATTGCGATTCTTGCCATCGATCCGACTCGACGCAAGACAGGCGGTGCGTTACTCGGTGATCGTATTCGAATGAACTCTATATATACATCTAACATCTACATGCGATCGATAGCCACCCGACATGCGGCAGGCGAAGTTCCCGGATACCTATCGGATATTCTTGCGGCAACTAGGAAATTCGACTTTGATCTAATTGTCGTTGAGACGCCAGGTATTGGACAGGGCGATGCCGGTATTGTGCCTTATGTGGATGCATCGATGTATGTCATGACGCCGGAGTTTGGTGCTCAGAGTCAGCTTGAAAAAATCGATATGCTCGACTTTGCAGATCTAGTCGTAATCAATAAGTTCGATCGCAAGGGTGCGGAGGATGCCCTACGTGATGTAGCAAAACAGGTTCAGCGCAATCGTGAGGCTTTCGATCAATCTCCTGAGCAACAACCCGTATATGGCACGATTGCATCCCGGTTCGGTGATGACGGTGTGTCCAGCGCTTATCATGGTTTGCTGGCTGTGTTGCGTGATAAAGGCCTGCGGCAATGGGATTCAACCTTGGCGTTCGCAGATAATCGAATTCCGTCAGAACGCTCAGTCATCGTTCCACCAGCCCGCGCCAGGTATCTTGCTGAAATTGCCGAAACGGTCAGGGTCTACCATAAAGACACGCAAGATCAGGTCAGAGTTGCACGTGAAAGACAGCAGCTTCAGGGTGCGGCGCAGATGTTAGGCGAAGCCGATGGGCGTCTCGACAACCTCATAGAGCAGCGAAACGAGAAACTTACCGGCGAGAACAAGCGTCTGTTGGAGAACTGGTCAACGTTCAAGGCCGGTTATCGAGGCGAGGAACGGGTAGAGACATCTGCATCCGGTAAAGAGATCCGAACCAGATTAGGCTCTGAAACACTTTCTGGTAACTGGATTTCTCGCGTGGCCTTACCCGAATACGAAGATGATGGTGAGATTCTTAAGTTTATAAAAAGAGAAAACCTGCCCGGTTTTTTTCCGTTCACGGCGGGTGTCTTTCCTTTTAAGCGGGAAGGTGAAGACCCTGCTCGTATGTTTGCTGGTGAGGGTGATCCGGCGCGAACCAACAGACGCTTCAAAAAACTTTCAGAACATTCTGACGCCAAACGTCTTTCGACGGCATTTGATAGCGTCACGCTCTATGGTTTTGACCCTGCGACTAGGCCAGATATCTACGGCAAGATTGGCAACTCCGGTGTTTCGATCGCGACTTTGGACGATATGAAGGCGCTCTACGACGGTTTCGATTTATGTGATCCGATGACATCTGTCTCTATGACGATTAACGGGCCTGCTCCCGCGATTTTGGCAATGTTTCTCAACACGGCCATTGATCAGAAAATCGGGGAGTTCAAAGATAGTGAAGGGCGTGATCCAGACGATAAAGAATTTGCTGATATCAAGGCTTATGCGCTAGCTAACGTTCGTGGGACCGTCCAGGCAGATATCCTTAAAGAGGATCAGGGGCAAAATACTTGTATTTTCTCTACTGAGTTTAGCCTCCGTATGATGGGTGATATTCAGCAATACTTTATTGATAACGAGGTGCGTAACTTTTACTCGGTCTCAATCTCCGGGTACCACATTGCAGAAGCGGGAGCGAATCCGATTTCTCAGCTCGCATTTACATTGGCGAATGGATTTACCTTCGTAGAAGCGTACTTAGCGCGAGGTATGGATATCAATGACTTTGCGCCAAATCTGTCGTTCTTTTTTTCCAATGGAATGGATCCCGAATACACGGTTATTGGTCGCGTCGCTCGACGTATCTGGGCTGTGACCATGCGAGAAAAGTACGGAGCCAACGAGCGAAGCCAGAAGCTGAAGTATCATATTCAGACTTCTGGCCGCTCTCTGCATGCGCAGGAGATGCAGTTCAATGATATTAGAACGACGCTTCAGGCTTTACTTGCGATCAACGATAACTGCAACAGCCTGCACACTAACGCTTTCGATGAAGCCATTACAACTCCCACTGAGGAATCTGTCCGACGTGCGCTTGCCATTCAATTGATCATCAACAGAGAATTTGGAGTCGCGAAGACTGAGAACCCAGGTCAGGGCTCTTTCATTATCGACGAGCTGACGGACTTAGTCGAAGAAGCCGTTCTCCGTGAATTTGAACGCATTTCTGACCGAGGTGGCGTTTTAGGTGCAATGGAAACAGGTTACCAGCGAGGAAAGATTCAGGAAGAGTCAATGAAATATGAAACACTTAAGCATGATGGCAGCTTGCCTATTATTGGAGTGAATACATTCAGACCTGAGTTTGAGCCGGAAGCTACAACGATAGAGTTAGCTCGCTCGACCGAAGAAGAGAAACAAAGCCAGATCGCACGTGTTCAAGAATTTCAGACAAGGCATCAGGATGATGCTGAACTGTCTCTTAATCACCTAAAAGAAACGGTTACGCAAGGTGGTAATGGTTTCGCTGCTCTTATGGATGCGGTTCGACACTGTTCCCTGGGCCAGCTAACAGACGCATTCTTTGAGGTCGGAGGGCAATATCGACGCAACACATAGTAGCAAGTTTACTTGAGAGTCGTTTCTCTAGTTCCTAGCCTGACAGAAACCCTAGTAATATGTGGAGTTTCTGTGGTCGGTCGTACCCGTTATTGTATTCACCCTCGAGAAGAGGTTAGGACAATTCCAATCGTCGGAGGCACAAAGAGCGTCGATTGGCAGAAAGTAGAAGATCTCCGGCCAGACCTGGTCGTGATGGACCGAGAGGAGAATACGCGTGAAATGGCTGAAGCTTGTCCGACCGCCTGGCTTGCTACTCATGTCACCTCATTAGAGTCCGTAGGACGTGATTTGATGCTGTTGGGCAAACAGCTTGGAGCCAGTCAGCTTGAGGGGCTTGCCTCTAATTGGTTGCGAATCGCAGATATACCTGATGCGAGTTTTCAGGGGTGGGCCTCTATTCCGGGCATTAAGCAAACGATTGGAGAGTCAGCGACAGGCATTGAACATCTTGACTATATGATCTGGCGTGACCCCTGGATGGCGGTTGGTCCAGATACCTTCATCGGTTCTATGTTACGAAAGGTAGGACTTGGTGCGTTTATCAAGAAATACTCCGATCCTTATCCTCAAATCACTAACATCTTACCGGAGCCGGATACTTTTTATTTGTTCTCAACCGAACCTTACCCTTTCAAAAGACACTCTGAAGAATTAGCTGAACAGGGCTTTCAGGGCGCGTTAATTGATGGAGAGTTGTATTCCTGGTTTGGCATTCGAAGTTACGAAATGCTAGAAGCTCAGCTGAATACTTGAACTAGTTGGGAATTCTGGTTTACTTCTTTCTTTCAAGATTGAGAAGTCTTTATGAGCGATTACGATACTTTATTAGTCGAGAAACGAGGCCAGGTTGATTGGTTAACCTTAAACCGGCCTAATGCCTTGAATGCCATCAACACTCCCATGGTTGCCGAGCTTAGGGATTATTTTGGTCGTTTGGCTGAGGATCGACAAACACGGGTCGTGGTCATGCGCGGAGCGGGTCGTGCATTCTGCGCTGGGCTTGATATTAAGGATTCCCAGGCAGGCACCTACGAACGTCCATTTGGCGCGGGTATGGGATTTCAGGGATATCTGGCGGAGGTTTATATCCGCATGCGACGCTGTCCGCAACCGATCATATCGTTAATCCATGGAGCGGCTTGCGGAGGTGGTTTTTCTTTTGTTTTGGCATCAGATATAAGAGTCGCAGGAGAATCGGCAAAGATGAACGCGGCTTACATTAAGATCGGATTGTCTGCGTGTGATATGGGATGTAGCTACTTCTTGCCTCGCCTTGTCGGCACCTCTATTGCCTCAGAACTGATGTTGACCGGACGTTTTATTCATGCAGAACGGGCTTTGTCGACGAATTTGGTCTCGGAGGTCGTGCCTGATGAAAAGCTTGAAGCAGCCGCTCTGCCTTACATTGACGATATGCTTGCTACCTCGCCAATGGGGTTAAGGTTGACCAAGGAAGGGCTTAGTATGGCTATTGATGCAGCTGGATTGGAAGCAGCTATGGCGATAGAAAATCGCAATCAGCTCATGTGTTCACGGACAGATGATGCAAAAGAGGGCATGATGGCTTTCATCGAAAAGCGAGCACCCAATTATAAGGGTCACTAGTCAGAGTTGAATCAGATCAGCGGTCGGCATTATGTTCGGGCCTAGGTTTTGCTTGGCCTCCTTGAAGGCATTGAAGTCGCCTACGACGATCTGCCAGACGTAATAATAGACGCTATCATTCATGGTGACGTCAAAGCACCCTATGCCTAAGGGGACTATGGCGAATTCTCCGTCGTACTCGCCAACAAGATGCTGATCTACAAAGTCAACGTAGGTGTCGCGCTTATCTTTCTCAACCACATCAAAAAAAGCTATAGCTTCCCGACTCTCGTTTTGTAATTTTTTAAGTACTTCAGCGGGGAAGAGCCCACCGGTCCAGCGAGCGTTAATCTCGGTGACAACGATACTGCCGTCCTGACCAACAAAAAAATCTATCCCGCAATTGCTGCCTATGTCAGAACTGTAACCATGTTGCCTTGCGTACTCTCCGACATTGATCAAAACTGATTCCTGCTCGGATGTTAGTTTTACGGACTCGCCGATTAGGTTTCCTACCCAAAGACCATCAGCGAATAGAATCTTCCGTGTATTAGCGATGCTGATAGCAGTATCTGATACCACCAGATCGACGGTCATTTCTGTGTAAAATTCCAAGTCTAGCTTTGCCTGCAGTAAAACAATCATATCGTCGCTGTACTCTGCAACCATGTTGGAACAGTTTTCAACAGATTCCACTGCAGCTACATTTCTTGCTCCTGCGAGCCCCAGCAGTTTCATCATGACGTTTTGGTTGTGTTTAATAAAAAATTTAGCAACCTCCTCACTGCCAAGAGCTGCTTTTGTTGTTACTAAAGTGTCTGGTAATGGGATTCCCCAGTCAGGTGCGTGTTCCGCGAAATGCTTCTTTGAATTCACATTCCTGCTCACGTCTAACAATTTGGAATCTCGATGAATAACACTATTTGAGCCACTCGACATATAGAGATTGACGACGTCTGTTAGGTTTGGAGCTGATCCCGCCTTCCTCGCAACGGAGTCATAGAAGTCGAATTTTGGGTGATAGGAGAAATGATCCATTGGAATGGTGTCGTGTACCATTCGGCTGAACATGTTTTGATACCGTGCTAGACAAGCTAGCCAATTATCACTTTGAAAAGTGTCGAATAGGGCTAGATGATCTTTATGATGGCCAACGCAAGCTAATGCTACCTGTAGCATGGCAGTTAACTCGATGTTTGAAAGGTGGTCTGCGCGCTGTTTCTCGGTCAACGCGTCCAGATCGAAATGCAGTGAGCAATCGTCTCCAGCCATCGCATAAAGTGATGAGTAATGTGTGCTTGGGAAGAATGATCCAGCCCGCATGAGTCAGAGACCAAGTACTGTTTTAGCTATGATGTTTTTCTGTACCTCCCGAGAACCACCGTAGACGGACGAGGCACGTGTATTGAGATAACTGCCTGTCGCTGTTTGAGTCTTTTCCGGTCCAACCCCTCCCTCGCCATCCAACCATAGGCGATTATTGTGAGGAATACCGTAATAGGCCAATGATTCTAATCGCAAAGCGGCTATTTGTTGGCTTAGCATGCTTGCCATATTTTTCATCAGAGAAGAACCAGGTCCGATGTTTTCGCCTTTGGCAATTTTGGATTGTAGCTCTGCTTCCATTTGTGAAAGCGCGGTAACTTCTACATCAGTGCTTGCTGCGCGTTCGTGAATATCCGAGTCTCTAGTTATTTCAGTCAGGATCAGGTTCAGGCTATCCATCGCGATGCGCAAACCTGTGGCTGCGGTACCACCGCCTCGCTCGAATTCGAGCAAGTATTTAGCTACGACCCAACCATCGTTTTCTGGTCCTACTCGATTGGTTATCGGCACTCTTACGTTATCGAAAAAGACTTGGTTAACTTCGTGGTCTCCAGCAAGCGTTATGATTGGTTCGACTTTAACTCCAGGTGAATCCATATCAATCAGTAAAAAACTGATGCCAGCCTGGGGTTTTGCATCCATGTCTGTCCTGACGAGGCAAAAAATATGATCGGCGAACTGTGCATGAGTCGTCCAAATTTTTGTTCCATTGACGATGTAATCATCCCCGTCTTTTTCCGCTTTTGTTTTAAGGCTTGCGAGGTCAGAACCTGATCCGGGTTCTGAATATCCCTGACACCAGTAATGTTCGCCCGAAAGAATTTTGGGTAGGTAGTGAGCTTGTTGCTCTGGTGTACCGTACCGGAATAGGACGGGTGCGAGCATTCTTAAACCAAGTGGGATGAGCCCTGGGGCACCTGCTAATGCACATTCCCTATTAAAGATATAACGCTGATTGGATGTCCAGCCTGGTCCACCGAATTCTTTGGGCCAGGAGACTCCAGCCCAGCCACGTTTATTGAGTATTTTTTGCCATGCTAGTGCAACATCCTTATCTGCAAAAACGGTCGTGGTTTTAGCGGCGGCAGTCTTGATTTCATCGGTAAGTTCATCATTTAGCAGCTGTCGTACTTCTTCCTGAAAGTCGAGTTCTTCCTCAGTAAATTCTATTTCCATAGATCATTGAAGTCCTGTGATAAGTATTAGAATT